>ERZ773028.59-NODE-59-length-103455-cov-25.565822_pt1 | contig 103455 bp, 107 predicted proteins | sample MGYA00511123_ERZ773028 | MGnify/ENA primary metagenome ERZ773028 (study PRJEB29015, sample SAMEA2738134) | human oral metagenome | biome: human oral; feature: human-associated habitat; material: saliva | place: China | collected 2206 ... | reverse complement strand
TAGTAGATAGAGGCGGAACGATGCTGCCCATAGGTACAAAGAGGTTAGTCTTCGAAGTTTTATAGGTGACAGAGAGTTTACGTCCTGCACCATCATATGAGTATTCTGCCATGTGCCCAAAACTAAACTGAAGTTTCGATGGTAAATTTAATAAATTATATTCTATCTTCGAAATCTTTTTATTGAAATCTTCAGTCATGTTACCATTTGCATCATAGACATACTCATTTTCTACATCTGCACCATCAACGAATTGAAACGTACCATAGGATGTCACTGACGTTGTGGCAGCATCCGTAACCTTAATAAGCTGATTACCATTATATTTGTATGCCAACTTATCTATAAGTCCAAAACCGCTATCATGTTTACCATGCCGTCGTAAGGTTAATATGTTTCCCATCAAATCGTATGTAAGAATCTCATTGTATTTATCATTGATAGTTATATTGTTACCTTCTCCATACAGGGCATGAGTCAGACGATTGATATGATCATAACGGAATTGGTAACCGCGCATTACTTTCTCCATACCAGCCTTCCACTGCATAGCACTGATATTACCACTATAAGAAGCAACTTGCGGTGAAATCCCCCCGACAGCAGTATTATATGCTAACGTTTCAGAAAAGAATTTTCCTGAAATTCCTGTCAACCAGTCACGTACATTATAGGTATATACTGACGTCTCTGTTGCTTTCGACTGTTCCTGCAGTCGCCCAATTTCATCATAGGAATTGCTCAGGAGTATTCTCTCTGGTAAGTCATTTAATTTATGGGAAGTGGTGAGAAGACGATTGACGTGATCATAAGTGTAACTATATACTTCTCTCTGCACAGGCTTATTTGGTACAGTGTGTATGTGCAGTTTCTGCCTTATCGTTCCAGGAAAATTATAGGCTGTATACTCATCTTCGAATCCTCCCAAATGATTGCTGGCATGCACCTGTACCATACGTCCATAATCATCATAATAGTAGGAAGTAATGGTATACTTGTCAGAAGCATCAAGGCTATAAATACGTTTACCTGTCAGTAAACCCTTAGCTCCACCTGTATATTGTTTATCATAGCCTACAACCATAGCATTATATTGCATTTTTACTTTTTCCAATGTTGACAAGGAATTGATAAACCGGTAATCATCATAGTAGTCTACAGAAGTTAAATAAATAGGTGTAAAATTTAAATTCACAGTATAACCAGCTATTGCACCAGAACCTGTAAAGCTGGCTAACACTACCATATTACTTACATCGGGAACTGTCTGTAATTTACATACAGCAGAAATAACGTGTCGTCCAAAGGCATCATATAGAAAGAGTGACCATTCTTTTTTTTCATACTGGTTTCCATCTTGACTAAAAATAAGCCTGTCAGCCATGTCGTATTTCATTAAAATTGCTTTGCAACCAGGTAGTTTCTTTATGACGCAATTACCTCTTCTATCATATTGGTAATAATATGCTGTTTGTTGTAATAGCTCATGGTTAATATTCCAGCTGGAATTAGCTGTAGAAAGGCGTTGAGATGCATCGGGGGGGAGTACATAACGTAAACGGCCAAAATCATCGTAAACGAAATAAGTATCTAACATCTTACTACCATCCATTACTCTCTTTAACACCACTCTACCTTGCTTGTCCTTAAACTCATAATTAACATGATCGTCCTCATCAGTAGTTTGGATGACTACAAGTTCAGATTTTGGATAAAAACCCTTGTTAAGTATAGACTGCTGATCATCTTGTATGGTATACAGAACACATGCTAAACTACCTTTCTCCGTATTAGTGAAATAGTTATTTTTGACTTTTCGCCCCGCATTATACCAAGCTTGTCCAGGTCCTGTTGTATAAGAAGCTCTGTCCAATGACGACTGCTCATAAATTATTTCTTGATAAGCCATAGGATCCAAATAAAACGATTGAGAAGCAGTCTGTATACATGACTGACCGATACAACCATCATGAGCATCCATAGGTACTGGAGACCATACCTTATATTGTCTGCCAGCACCATCATACTCCTGATAGCTTACAATATCACTTCTATATGGAGAAGCTGCTTTTAGTGCAGTTTCAAAAGGACGTCCAAGACCATCATAATACACAATTTTATCTATATATTTCGTTCCATTTGCATTCAGCATAGTACGCTCAAGAGTATAATTTTCATCAATTCTTGAGGAGAAAGGTCGTATATGTGATAGTGATGTAGGATGCTTATCTGTGTTTATTTTCACACTATCTAAGCTATACCTTTTTTCTATAATATTTAATACATTCTTGATAGGTTGTGTAGCCTTAGCAGCTGACAAATGAACTGAATTGAAAAAAAATATTAACAGCACAATCATAATATGCTGTGTAATACAATTAACGATTTTTATGTTATACTTCATAACACTCATTTTAAGTTATTTTTTATACTGATACTGATACTGCTGGATAATATGTCCCTGATGATCCTTCACCTTTCTTAATCTTCCAAGAGAATCATATTCATAATAAAACGTTATACCATTTGGACTGGTCTTACTCGTTAACCCAACCATAGGTTGATAACTATAATAACTGACCATAAATCTTGTATCTGACAAGATAGGTCGTAGAAAGATTTTTATGTCATCTAAAGATGGGTGGGTACGATTGGCAAAGTTAAGGACTGCTGCCTCTCCGCCTAATGCCGATATAACGTCCTGATATGTAGCATTTTTAATTTCTGCAATAGGGTAAAAATTCCTATAGCTCCATAGATAGCAAGTATTATCCATTTCTCCACCTCCTATATGAAATGATTGCCCCAAACGGTTATTAGGTAGATATTTAAACTGAGATTTTAATACACCCCAGTTGTATGGCTGATCTTTTGTGATGACAAATGGAGTACCTAATTCTTTGTCTGCCACATATACCTCCGTAGGCTGTCCTGATTCATTATACTTTGTCAAAGTTCCTTCAACCAGTTTTCCATCAATATAGCTGGTTGTAGATATAGGACATATAATATTTCTACTTATTAATCCATTAACAGAAGATGATGTATAATCTTTAGGATACATAATGTTTGTAACCTGAGATTTTCCGTTGCTCAACACTGTAGAAATCTGAGTTGGATTATTATGATGAGGACTATCATAACTATATGACACCTTTACAACATTCGGAATTGTACTGTCACCTATGTAACAATAGGTTTTCGTTGTTGTTCCATAGTTTCTTAAAGTTCCTGTAAGAATATCGTATTCATATAGCCAAAATAATTTGTATGGATCCATATCACTGCTATTCTGAAGAAAAGTACTTATATCACGTCTATTATTCCACTCATCCATAATATCTGACTCTGAAAAAGTAGCAAGACGAGACATCTTGAAATTACCAAAAGATTTCTTTGGAAAGAATCTCCAATCGTAGAATTCTTCTTTCATGATAGTAAAACTACCATCATTATTAGCCCTATATATATCTTTTCCTATAAGTAACCCATAATTTTCATCTCTCTTTACGCGTATAACCATAGTACCTTCATCACCATCTACCCCCGAAGAAGTAAAAGAATATTTATTTCTTAGTGCCTCCCCGAAATAATAGATATTCTTACCGAGATTCTTTGTGCCGTCAGAGAATGTTTCACTTACTGTTGAGTACCACACATCATTATTTCCTAATTCTCCTTTAAGATTATTGCTATACCTTCTGTTCCTATAAAAATAATAACTATTGCCTTCACCAGCTCCGTATGGATACACAGATTTGAGTTCAAAGGTCGTTGTCCGATAATTTGAATGTGCAGAAAAATCCAAATCTATTTGCCCATTATCATAACTATATTCTTTTATTTCTGTCTTATCATCCTGCGCCTTATTAGTAATTCTTTTTATTCGTAAACCTCCTGCTTCAAATTTCCTAGATAAATAATCTGCATAACTATTTAATTCGTATGTAAATTCTGTTTCTCCCTTTGTAGGATATATTATTTTTTTGAGGGTTTCACAAAGTGACCCAGTAAGAGAGGGCTGTCTATCATTGCTACCTATCGTGAACTTATTCTCAAAATAATATCGGAAATTATATTCCGTTTCTGTAAGATAATATTCCCTTTTTGTACAATCGTCTATAGACTGATTGTAATACCCCCAAAAGTCTGTTCCAGTTTTATAATCCTCCATAACTCCTGGATTATATAAAAACTTATATTCTTCTACACCATCAATGCTTGAATTTAATCCAGAAATTCTAACAGCATCAAGTCTTTTGTGATTGTAGTAGGAGTGTGTAGAAAAAGCAGACTTGACAAAGGTAACTTGTCGAATAAGATTGTTCTCATTATCTAAAACCTTAAATCCATAAATCTCATCTTTAGAAACATTTATGTCAAACTTTATTTTCCCCGATGCAAAACTAATTTCTGAAATAATCATACCTTCATCTATACAATTTGGACCTTGTTGATCACTACAACAACTATAACGAACTTTAACAGCCAAACGATCAATTGCAGTAGAATGTGTATTAAGTTGTTTTCCATAATCACCCAATATACGAGCATAAGAATTGTTAGAACTGAAAGAACGTTCTCTGCGTGGAGTTTTCAAATAACTGTAATTTACAGTATATTTTCCACTTGCATCTGTCACACTTTTGAGAAGCCAAGTAGTGAAGGCATTTTTGCTTTCTAGATTAAAAGTTGATTCTACCATACCATTACCAAACTCATATTTTTTACCAAACTCATCTGTAACATTAATACCACCTATTAAAACCTTTGAAGTTGAACGATTAGAAGGGACAGTGTTTATGTTTATCTTTAGATTACTAAAGGTTAAGAGATAAGGTGTAAAATCAGTTTTTGTTTTTTTCTCTATGATAAAATTGCCATCTATCAGCTGAGATGCTATGCTGAAGACATCATGCTCTGTATCATAAACATTTTTCATACATGCATCCAAATAATTTACTTGTTCAAAAGAACTTTGGTCAATTTCATTAAAATCATAATTAATAGGTGGATCTATAGCTGTTTCGTCGGGAGCACCACATATGGTTCTTGAAATCTGTCCACCAATATTCAGAGTCCATCCCAATCCAATTTCGTTGACATCATATCCAGGTCTTACATTTCTTATATGATAGGATAGTGTAATAGGTATTTCAATATCACCTGATTTAATTGTATATAATGGAATAGAAATATTAGGAACTCCTGTCTGATAGCCAATTGGGATTTCCCCATAACGTAAAAACGTTTGGGCTTTGGGAGATGCAGGAGTAATCCTATCAGACTGTGCGAGGATTGGATTAATACCTACTTGACTAAACAAACAGATAATTAACAGATAAAAATATTTTCTTTTCATAATAAAGTAAGGAAAGGTGTAACAAAACTAATAAAGAATATTTAAAACATGTAGACTAATTTATCAGTCACATCATATGAATAACTATAAATGTAACCGACATTTTTCTAAAAAACTATGTAAAATGCATTATACATTAATCAAAAAAATGATAAAACTTATTTTTTTATAATTTTTTCAGAATATAACTTGTCATTTATTCTTATCTCTAGTATGTAAAGTCCAGAGAGACAGTTACTCATATCTATATTCAAACTATATGAATTGTTAATAAGTTGGTGAGGATCTGTATGTTGATATAGTTTTCCCTGCATATCATAAAGATTATATGAGAATATTGCATCGCATTTAAGGAAAAGGTTTAAGGTGAGCATATTCAAAACGGGATTTGGATAACATCTGTATCGGAAAAAACTTTCTTCCAAATCAATGTTAATATCATCCTTGCCTTGTGTCTGCAAAGAGCCTTTATCTCTCTTTAACTTATCTAAAATCTTTCTGTTTAGTTCATCATTAGTCAGATAATTGTGAAACTCTGGAGGATAATAAAATGCAGTTGAAAAACAAGGTGTGATACTATTCCCATGTATGTTACTCGTTGATATGGTTTCTAAGATAGGATAGCGATAGCCTGAGGCATACCATTTGTAGCTATCTATTGACAAGATATCACTATCTGCTCTAACAGAAGGAAACTTACAGAAAGAGTTGAAAACGGAATCTACCGAATCATCTGAGCTAATAGGACTACCTAATGCCTTTGACTTGTCTAATAGAATTTCCTTACAATGAATTCTCACAACATGCTGTAATGTGTCACCGTTTGGTAATATCATCCTTCCTGTGGCATCTGCGATGGTAAAAGATGAACCATAAGATGTGATATCCAAATTTTCGCAATATCTTCCTTTACCATTAAAAAAACAGTTTATACTATCTCCGTATAACATTGGGAAACGAAGAAATAATTTTGGCTGATCATATTTCATAATAGTAGTTGGGTTCTCATAGCCTGTTACAAGGAGTGAGTCATTACTAAGGACATAATAATAGCGTGTTTGATGCTCTGTTCCAGCTATTAGTTGAGGATTGTTAGGGAACGAATTATAACATACAGAATAGGACTGATTAATAAACCTTAATCCGCTAAAATCCCAAAGAATATCCTTCCCACTTTTACCTGGGTTCATATATACAACTTGTTGCTTGACTAGTATGTCAGAGCTGCGTGGCATATTTGTTACCTTCTGTATAGCCTCTTGTGCAAAGGTAGCTTGCGATGATATTGCAAACAGTACAAAAAATATTAGTTTTTTCATATATTGTTTAATTGGTTAGATGTTGCAAATATATAAAAAAGACAGATTCAAACAAATTTTTTAATTGTTTTTTTTAAAAAAATATTTCATATCAGATATTATTAAAAAGAAATGTAACAGATATGACAATATTTTCAGAAGGAGTGCTAAAAAGAAGTACTAACACATAAACTATTATTGTTGGTATCACACATATTTATGAAATGTAATGGTTTCGCAAGTGGTATCACAATAGGTACACACTTTTATAAAAAAACAGCAAGCAAGTATCAACTTAACTATTGAAGATGATAGAGTTCAGACCCCATTGTTAAATAATATACTCAAATGTGATTAGTGAAAGAACAATTGTAAGAATCTTATTTTGCAAAGATATAATAAAGCCTTTATTAAAATCTTTCAATGCAATATTATTATAAGATATATGACAACATAAAAGCCACTATGCTGGACTTATAGCATAGTGGCTCACTTTAAACATGAAAAATAAGATCTCACGACCTCAATTAGCGAAGAGCAACCTGGCGCTCCATGTCTTTCTCCGCAGTTTCGTTAATAATATAGTTTGTTTCTGCAGTCTGTTTCTGCTGATCATATTTCACTAAGACACTATTTGCTAATGTATTCAAAGGTAAATGACCATCCCTATACGCAATAGCTGCTTCTTTACTAATATTTATGACCATAGGTATGTTATCAATATCTACAAAGAGAGAAGAGCCTTTGATAGCAGGTTCAGAAAGTCTTGAATTTAGAGGTTCATCAAGATATTTTTTGTAAACCTTATTATCATTTGGATTGCCATAACTTAAGACTTCGGTACCTGCAGATTTTAATAAGCTCGCACCTCCTAAACCTACCATCAACATCTTTATAAGTGGGTTCTTAACAAACATTGCTGCAAAGATTGAAGCAATAGGAAGGATGTTATTCTCCATGCGAAAGTTCTGATTTTTGCCAGTAAACATATTTATTAGCATATCAGGAAGCATAGCTATCACATATCCAAGATTTGAAGATACGTCTGAAAAACTATTAGAATTATGTTTATTAAGGACACCTTCCCAGCCAGACACACTTCTTCCTGCTAAAGGTGTCTGGACTGGTTTTTCAGTTGGTGTCTCTTTATAATAATCTGCTTGTGAAGGCATAATTGGTTGGGGGGAATTATGATGTTGCTGTTTTGGTTTATCCTCAGAATGCTGTACAGCCTTCTTAGGTGAAGAAGAATGACTAACTTCTACCTTACCAGAATTAGCAGTAGAGTGCTGTACAGCCTTTTTAGATGAAGAAGAGTGACTAACTTCTACCTTACTTGGATTATTAGTAGAAGGCTGTACAGACTTCTTAGACGGAGAAGAAAGACTCACTTCCACCTTACCAGGAGTAGCAATAGAAGAATGTAAAGCTCGACCACTTGCCTTCTGGTTTCGAGAAATAGAATCTTTATAAGCAGCAGCATTGTAGTAATCCATAGCACGCTGCATAAGGAGAGTATTTGACAACCACTTTCCATTAACAGTTGCACCATTTGCTTTATGCTGCATTGCTGTAGTTGCTTTGAGATAGAAATAATTTCCCAGACGTAAGCATTCCTGCTTTTTAATATTGTTCATCCAAGAAGGTATCTTGCGAGTAGAATCAACTCTATTCCCAATAACACTTAATATATCATATTCACGATGATTACGAAAAGTCTGGTAATCAAAAGGGGGCTTTTGGATTCGTTTATTGTCGGTTGGATGAGAAGGCTTCACAGAGAGGTTATGTTCTTTACGAGATTGCATTTTATTCTCTGCAGCGTTAGCATAATCAAAAGCACGTTGTGCAATCTGATCCAATGATAAGATACGATTTCCTACCTTAAGCTTATCTATACCCTGTTTGTTCATACGAATAGCATAAGATAAAAATCGAGCAGCATAATGAATACTGTCTTTCTCAGAAATTTTATTCATCCATGCTGGTATTGGTGCTGTGCTACGATATGCTATATCATACATATTAAGGGTCTTACGTGTTGATTCACGAGCTAAAGAGGCATCACCTTTCCACTTATTGAGAAGTTTAGAAAAGGTAGATTGTGAGATGGATTCGTTAAACGAAACAGACACCTTATTTCTCAGACTATTATTTATAGAATAAATATTTTGGCTTGATTTATTCCTATACCCTTTACTCTGATTATTTAAATTATCAAGGTAATTCTTATTACCAGCAATGTCAACACTAATGGCTTCTATTGAGGTAAGATTTTCTGTAGTTTCATCTTTTGACAAGTTAGGAAATAACCTTGGTAAGATGAGAGAACCTATAGGAGAGATAAGCGCAAAGCCTGGTTTGCCAGGACGCAAAGCATTGACAGCTTTATCGACAAATCCTTCTTCAAAAGCAGAACGCACCCCCACATCAATAGCTGTTGTTTTTGTTGCTGCAACGGCAGTACCATAACCACCTGTAGCTGCAAATAATGGTGCATCAATAATTGAAGACACTGTTCTTGCACCTAATTTCATGGCAGTACTTGCCTTATAGCTTTCGACTCCGTGATGACGGATTTCTGATAAGAACTCAGATTGAGGATTAGCAGCAAGATTGTAGATACCCTTTAAAAGGCTATCTTCAAATCCCTTCTTCCATACATAATCCATATTACTCTTAGGCATATTGTCCTTAGAGAATTTCCTAACCGTTAAATCATGAAGTTTAGCAAGAACATAATTCATTGCCACATCAGGGACTCCATTATACTGACCATATTCAGCTGACAAACTTTTGTATTTATCAGCTCCCATCTTTTTAATAAAAGCTTCTCTGTATTTAGTTGTTAGCAGGTCAAGATCTTCCCAAAGCTTGTGATTATTGGCAAACTTCTTTCCCACAACAGTTGAAAAGGCGGAGAAATTAATATTATTCCAATCTCCAGTAGTACGAACCCAAACCGTTTCACCGAAATAAGCGACAGCATCATCCATACGGTTAGTTACAGCCTTGGAGTGATTATCTTTTATATAATCAGAAACTTCCTTATCAGCTTGTTCTTTGACATACTTCAATCCCTGCTCATAGACAGGGGCAATATGTTTGCCAAAATATTGATTGAGACAATACTCCAGCTCAGCAATATTCTGATCTTTCTTATTTAAGTTGCCCATAATCCTATTGTTTTATACCAAACACTTGCATTTTAGCCTCTGAGACAGCTTTCCTTACATTCTGCATCTGCTTTGGAAAGAACCTTGACAGCCAAACATCACGGCTGATCTCATTCTTGTTGAACTTAATCGCCATGTCACGATTAATTTCAATGGCATGCTCACCTTTATCACTTCCATTAAACCATGCCTTTGTCCATACTCTACTACCTGACGTATCAAAATAAATACTTGCAACACGCTTTATATCATAACTACGAATATCAGGTTGCATATCAGATAAAGGATCTACAACAAGCCCATCCTTTACCAATCCATCAGAAAATTCCTTACATCTATCTTTGCTCCATGATTCTGGATATACATTAAAACGTAAGACGACAAAGGCAAGGAAATCCTCAATTAATAGATCGAGAATTTTTGATGCAACATTAACACCTTTTTGACTCAAGCCAAGAGGGTTGCTGACTGTTGGACAGACTTCATAATAAAGATTATCTTCTGCTGCTTGAGATAGAAGAGATTGAAGATTTCCAGAAATACGAGTTGATGAAACATAACTCTTGTTATTTATTTCATTATAATAACTGGGAAGCCATCTACTCATTAATTTCTCTATTTCATCCATTTCATTATCATAGGATGATGGAACAATCACTCCAAAGTCATCCATAAAAGGCGTACGAGTCTTCTTACAGGTAGATAAATGCTTGATATTTGAAAATATCATGTCAAGAAACTCAAACGGATTCATGTCCTGTCCTTGAAAACGAACACCAATATGAAGAAACGGTCCGCTGGAAGCAATATGTTGACTTGCTTTTACAGTATCACCATATTTTACATAACATTCAGAAAGATGACCATACTCTACTTCATAATTACCGTATGAAACGATAATAAATTTGTCGTGAATACCTTCTTCTCCGTAGCCTTTAACTGTACCTGTTGCAATTCCAAAAAGGGGCTTTTCAGAAAGAGCAAAATCAACGCCTTTATGAAAGAACATTTCACCAGTATTTGGATGTCTTTGCTGACCATAATCCAATATGACAGGAACAGAGTTGTTTTCGTCCAATTCAAATGGCATCATAAAGCCAGAATCAGACTCTAATAGCATATCCTTTGAATATCTCATATTTTCATGTTTTAAAGTATATGGGACAGTTTTAAACTGCTGTCCCATAAGTAATCTAATAATATCAGCGTTTCATATGATAAGAATCGTCCTGAGAAACTGGCTTGACAGACTCAATAAGATTGTTATCATAATATGGATTGTAAGGTCCAACTACAGGGGATACTCCTTGGTTACGATTACGAACATTCATATCATGAAGACCATCTACACCGAGAGCTATACCTGCTATCTTCCCTGCAATACCAAAAGGACCTTTCCCAAACGTCTTTAATGCTAAACCTGCCAATCCGACTTTGCCCAGCTCTGTAGAGCTTATCTTGCCATTTCTTAGATTATCAATGGTTTCTTCTACTGTACTACGAGGGGAGGATGCAGTTGGTATTGGTTGCCCTGTAGCTGGATCTATAGCACGGCTATAATACTTGGGATCACCAGAATTATCGAGATAATCTGTTGCTTTTTTACCTGTGTAATCAACAACATCAGAAACTTTATCCTTTACTCCATTTGCTGTATCAAATGTGAAGTTGAAGACCTTTTGACCATCCCTGAGAACAGTACCAGCTGCACCTTCTATCCCATCAACAGCAGAACCAATCCTCTGAGTAGTTTCCTTACCAAGAACGGTTTCAGAAGTATGTCCTAAAAGGTTCGTCTCTGGTTCAATAAGTTTACCGTCTTTGTCTCTTTTTGACTCCTTGACACCATTTAAAGTATCGTCAACCTGCTTGACAAGACCACCATCATGAGCGACAAGTTTTAGACCACCATAAACAGCACCCACAGCAGCGACATAACCAATAGGTTTTTTAATAAGATCAACACGAGCCTTTGACTTCTCGGTATTAATCTCTTTTTCTTTTAGCTCCAGTTCCCTTTCTTTTAGACCCAGTTCACGCTCACCACGTCTGGACTCAGAAAAGACTTTCTCTTTTTCAATAATATTCTTTTCTCTATTGAGTTCTACTTCGCTTTCAGCTTTGAATCTATTAAGAGAATGTTCTTCCTGCTTTGCAGCAGTTTCTGCATTTATCTTCTCCTTCTCAATAGCAAGCTTTTCTTTTGCAAGCTCTGCCTCATTCTCTGCCTTATACTTTTTAAGAGCAGAGTCTTCCTGTTTGATAGAAGCATCTACATCAACCTTCTTTTCCTGGACTGACACCTTACTCCTTTCAATGGCATTTTCTTCGCCGAGGATCTTCATTTGATTCTCCTCAGACAGTCCAGAATACTTTCCTTGTGGAATACCTCTGTTAGGGGTACCCATAGGCTGCCCTTTGACAACAGTATCGTCAACAGTCTTCTCTACGTCAGCAAAGCGTGCTTTAAAGCCCTTAGTAATCTCCTTTTCGGTGAAATTACCATACTGCATAGCTCTCTCGGTAGCTGATTTCTCAGCATCAAGAGCAGAAAAAAGTTCCTTTTGTAGAGCAGGATTTTCTTTGACTTCTTCTTTCAGCTCTTTTACACGAACACGTGCTTCAATAGCAGAGTCAATGGCATTGTCTATTTCGGACTTAACGGCAGAGCCATTCTTAATACCAGAGGCTTTAGCAGCAGAATCACCTAAAGCCATTACCTTTTCATCAAGAGCAGCAGACTTCTCCATTGCCTCACGCCAAGCAACCATACTTTCATGAGTACCGTGTTTATCAAACATCTGTTCAGCTTTAGCTGCATTACGTCTCGCTATAGAAGCTTCATTAACAAGACTATCATTCTCTTTAGCATTTGCTAAAGGTGAAGATACCTTCTCTTTTTTTATTTCAGATGAGTTGGTAGGTTCTTTACTTGCCTTTGCCTCCTTAGAAATCTTACTTGCAGCCTCTTTCTCACTATGCTCTGGAGCCGATTTAACTTGTTTTCCCTTTGGAGAAATTTCCTTAGAAGACACATTCAGTTCCTCTGCTTTATGAGCAGAAACGGTTTCTTTTTTCCCAGATGCCTTTGAGACAGATTTCTCTTTTGTAGGAATTTCCTTAGAAGAGGAAGATTCTGGGTGAGAAGCCTTCTTTGAAGAAGCGACTCTATTACCAGAAGTTTTCTCATGTGTTGGAGCAACCTCTGAATTAGCTTTCTGATGTGTACCACCACTACGCTTAGAAGGAGTGGCAGATTTACTATTGTGACCTTCGTGAGCAACAGTTTCCGTTTTGTGCGTAGTAGAAGTAACCCCCTTTTTAGGTGCTTTTGGTTCTATAGATTGAGCCTTAGTGGGCTTAACACCACCGCCATGCTCTGTTGCAAGGGGCTTTTCAATGTGTTTTCCAGCACCAGAAGATACAGCTTTAGCCTTAGGTACTTTTACCTCTGCATGAGGAACGTTTTGTCTAAAAGAAAGGCTATGTGAATCTTCTAATAGATTCTTAGCAGCAGAACGAGAAGAACGCACAGCACCCTTTCCTGCCTTGACACCGTCTTTAGCAAGATCTTCTACAGCAGCTTTACTTTCTGCTGCCTTCTTAAGGAGGGATTTTCCACCTTTAGCAAGTATTTCAATAGGATTTGGCATAGCTATAATTTTTATGTTAAGGAATTTCTTACAATAATTGTATCTTTAATTGGTACTTATCAGTTGAGTGGAATCTTCACACCAACGCTAACACCAGTACGAAATAGATCTTCTCCTCTCACTACGACATCCTCCTTGACTTGGAAAAATACCTCCCAGTCATTATGAAGACAGTAAGAGTGTTCATAACCTACAGTACCACCGCCTACAAATTTATCAGTATCGCTTCCAGCCATTGCGCCAAGACGAATATTTCCATGATGATTACGTCCTCTTATAACGCATGGTTTATAAGCTGCACCAAACATCCATGTATGGTAGTTATGAAAAAAGCTACGATTAGTGATAGTGCCAGTATCAGGATCTTTAGCGTACTGAACATATCCATTTGCGAAATATTCCCAAGCGTTATGATAAGAAGTGGTGTGCTCAAAGCCTATAGTTACATCAACTCCGTTTTTATAGGAAATGCCACCACCTACTAAGAGGTGGTTAGCATTCGACTGAGCAAACAAATCTCCTGGGGAACTGAGAAGAAAAAGAGTTGCCAGAAGACAAACTCCCTTCCATTTCCATCCGAAGCATATTTTTTTATTCATAATCTGATTATTTACCAGTGAGTAAAATAGAATTAAATGAATCTGCACTAAGAACATCCTCATAATCCAGGTCTAATGATATGGTACGACCACTGATCTGCTTTTCCGACAACTCCAGTGTCAGTACCTTATCATTTGGAAATGTCATCTTCTTAAGTACGATAACGTTACGATACCCTTTCTTGAAACTCGTAGAACGATCAAGAACTAAGGCTGGACGTAATTCGATAGTCTGTACATTAGTTGATTTCTCTATCTTCTTATCTTGAAGTTTTACACGAAGCTCATCAATATCAAACTGTAAGTTCGTTTTGTTTTCTACAGAGAAGTCAATGAAGAAGTAATCTCCTACCACATAAATGTTATTAAGACGCATCTTCAATTTGTCCTTACGTGTTGATACATTACGATAGTGAGCAGGACTGTTCCAAACCTTCATAGCATAGCCTACCATATCTGTTGTTGACATACTGATGGCTGGATTGTGAAAAGCATTACGTTCAATCAGTTCTACTTCTTTGTCTGAAACAGCTTCATCAATATGAGTTGTATAAACTAAAGAATACTGAACTCTATAACGTTCTGTAATAACCGTAACGATAGCCAAGACTTCACCATCCTTGTAACCGCCCTGCTTAGGTTTCACTGTTACAACATTTTCCAGTGGGTTTGCACCTGCAACCTTATCTGTTGAAATGTCTACAACTTGAATAGGCTCAGAAGCCGTGATAACGGTTGTTACATTCTCATTTACAGTTACTTTTTCGACATCCATGCAAGTCTTCTGTGCAAAGGTAGAGGTGGTGAACAAAAACGCTGCCAGAGCAACAGCTTTGCGACCTATATTGAAATAATTAAAAATATTCATTGTATAATTGTTATATTGTTGTATATACGTAAATTCTAATATTTGAATATATATATTTATCTGTTAGATGTGTCATTAGACTGCTGAGGTCCACGACGAGGACGAGAGTTATTCCCTGACTCTGGAGAAGAGTTTATAAGATATACACGTGTACCATATTTTAAGAGTACACGATTCTTTCTAACCCTACGCTGGAGACTATTCATAACCTTCTGAGAAACGTTCTGAACAACTTGATTACCCCAAGTCTTTAAAGCGTTCTGAGAAGAACCATAGCTATTAGTCAGAGAACCAGGATTGTCTGTAGCAGACTCTAATAGTTCTTTGGATGTCTCACGGAAAGAACTCTCAGGAATGTATAAACCTTCAAGCCCATCTGTATCATACATAGAAAGACTAATATGTACGATTTCATCACCTACTAAAATGCTCTGAATAGTTCCATGAACTCGTTGAGATCCAAAACCGCCCATTATAGCATAGATGTATGTTCCCTTCTTTACAATAAGACCTTCAATGTCAATATCATCAAGAAGACGAAGACGGATACGGCTTCCTTCAACAGCTTTTATATTCTCATCTATGATAGCAGTAATGAGAGAAGACTGTGTCTTACCAGGTCGAATAGTATTGAAGTAATCAGATGCCGATTTCGCTTTTGTTACAGCAAGAGGCTTTTCCTTTACATCTTGTACAGAAGAAGGAATTGACTCATCTGTATTACCTTGTGATACACCACTGCCATTCCCCTTCCTACTACCATTGCGAAGAGGTCTACCATTTGCATCAAAACCATTTGAATCATAAAATGACTTCATTGGATCGTCAGAATCATCACCATACAAATCCTCCTCTAACTGACCAAAGGCGTTTTGACGGCGTTTCTGCTGTACTCTCTTGATGTCAGACTCACTAATTGGAGTAGAGAAACCTCCACCGCCAGAAGAAGTATTACGCTGTACACGACTCTGCATTGCACGAAGCTGTTGTAACTCTTTCTGATCGTTTTGCTGTTGCTGCAATAGCTCTAATTCACGACCTGAATAGCGTGACTGATAATCAAGTTTCTTATTAACAGAATCATTATCATTTTCAACATTATTCATTGCCGTTGAGTCGGAGATCATACCATACTGATCCTCGATGTTTGATTCCTTATCACCGAGATCAGCAGAGATATTTGCCTCTGGCAAATCACTCTGTATGTAGTCACTTCGCTGAGCAGCCTTTGCCTCCTCTGGCTCTGCAAACATACTTGTTACAGCATAACCAACAAGCAACAGAGGGAGATAAAGAAAGGCAGGGAAGATATACTTCGGCTGACGGAAGTTAATATGAATATCTTTCTTTTTAAATAGTTGCATAGTCTATAATTTTATTCACCGTAAAGACGAGGATTGCCATGACGTATAATATCTGAAGCCTTTGGAGAAGCTTGACGGCGCATAGCTGAATCAACTCTCTGAACACTTTGTGCCGGCTGATTTGAGTGACTGGCACGATAACTCATAACCATACCAATAATATTTAGTGAAAAGAGAAGAATGACTGTTCCAAATGTAATAAAAAGGAAAGCCTCTTTATGATTCTTAGCAAAGATGGTAATCCGACCACTTAACCAACCAAGACCAGAAGCATTAGCAAATTTACGTCCTGCCTCTACGTCACGTTCATACTTCTGCTTATATTTTGGATCATTCTTATCAGGCATTGGCTCGCCCAAAATGATTTTCTTAATTCCCATAATAATATTTTTTTTAATTAAAAATCTGTTTTTGCTTGTTCCTCTATGTCCTGATTCTTTAGGGTTCTCCAGTTGACTATGAGAAGACCGTGAGGATTGTTAGGGGAACGAGGAATACGTCTTAACTTACCTGCAGTGATAAGAGAACGATAAAGGATACTTGTACGGCGTTCTATCCTCTGGCGACCATAATAGACGAATTTCATACTCTTTTCGTCAAACTTAATGGAGTCACAGAAGATACTACAAACAGTACTTGTACCAATAACATTGTTGTAAAAGCCTTTCTCTTTCAGCGCATTATATTGAGCTGCACCAGACTCATCAACAAGGTAAAGAGCTTTCTTAATCGTATATTGAATATACTTATCGTCTGGAGAAAGTGTGAAAAAGAGGTGATGAAACAACTCTATATCACTCTTTGCCTCGATACCGAGATTGGCATCCTGCTCTGTCTGTCGAACGAGGATAGGTACATTACCATCAAGAACATATATTTTCTTGTTAGCATCTTGAACCATACCTCTTGCAATGATAATGCTGCCAAGACTAACCACAACACAGGCGATGATGACCAGAGTGCTAATGGTTAGGCAAAGCTTTATCTTATTTTCTAAATTCTTTAAAACTGGCATGACTTGTTATTTTGTAAGACCACGACTGATAGACTGTGCTACTGAACGCATTTCTGCTGCAACGCCTTCACCGAAATTACGAGTAGAGAAGGCTGTGTCACCTTCTGGAATCATCCAAGCAGCAAGGTCTGGCACTAAGTTAAGACACTTTATAGCTACACAGCTTGCAACAAGAAGGTATCCTGATGTCATAAGAGAACTATTGACATAAGCAGAAAGACCTGCAGAAGCTCCACTGGTGATAGCTTTAAGATTCTCATACTGTATTGAAAGTACTATGTCAAAAAGTAGGAGAACATAAAAACCTACGAAGAATAACATTGCGCCATAGAAATGAACCGTAAGATACCTCGTAATCCATTTAGCCCAAGCCCCCTCCCATTTCGGTAGAAGGCTAAACGCCCATTGAATCGGACCAAAGATAGTAAGCATACCAAGAAGAATCTGCTGACAATATATCGTACTCCACCAACCTATTCGATAAAGTAAAATAGCAAGGAACATAACAACCTTATCAAGAGCAACAACAGTTCCTGCAAAGACTGCCTTACCAGCAGCTTTTTCGACATTGATACGCTCCTTAGTAGTAGCTTCTGAACCAGTTTGAGAATTTAAAACACTCTCTTTACTTGTGTTATCAAGTACTTTTGCAGCAACACCAGTAAGAGCCTGTGTATTAATAGACATTGTATCACGTTTCTCTACGAGAGGAAGAAGTTTAACGTAGGTTTCTTTTACCTGTGTTGCTTCTGAGTCATATAGTGCTTTTGTATAACCACCTATTTTGTTAGGTATATAAGCCAGCACATCCAAAATACTAAATCCAGAAGTACTACTTCCTAAAATAGAGAAGGAGACATTCGGATACCAAAGAGAAAGAACGGCAGCTACTCCAAGTACACGAAGAAGTCTCAAAGGATCAAGTCCTTCTCCCTTAACCATCATTCTATAAGCCATTCCTGCTGCCATAATAATAGCAAATAAAGCAGCAAGTGCCATTGACATCTGGAGAATCCACCAAAAAGGACCATGCTGTCCTGTGAAAGATGGATCTGTCAAGAAAGAGTTTGTTGCAAAGACAACATTGTCAATCTCATCTTCAAAGAGATTGGCTCCCAGTGTCGTACTTGACAATTGATTGAGAGTTTCATTTAAGTCCATAATAGTACGTTTTATGCCTTTCGGCGTTCATGTTCAAAGATATTTAACTCGAATAAATTAATAATTAGTTCTTTTTCCATCTATCCTGCCATTTAAGCAAAACACGAGCAGCAATAACAGCATGATCAATATGCTCAGCTGGACGAGATTTTGCCTCTGCTTCTCTCATCTTACGATAAGCATAGAGAAAATCAATACGAGCAGCAAGATCAGAGTTCAACTGCTGAGCCTTAGCGAATATACGTGTATATTCACGCTGACGTTCTGAATTGGGAAGATAAGCCTGACGAATACAGTTCACAGAACCTTGAAGTAGGTTATACTGATTCTGCCACTCAGTAAACTCGCTCTCTGTTCCATAAGAAGAAAGACGTTGAATATTACTCTTCATGACACCAAGAGCTGCTGATATATTATTACCTACACCCTGATACCAAACAAAGTCAGCAAGAGGGTCACGTTCTGCCATGTCAATAGCAGCAAGCTTAGCCCTACGCTTAAAAACAGAATCAATAGTATCAGAATACTCAATTTCTTTCTTTAGATCATACATATACTTTAAACGTGCTGGAGCTTTACTATACATATAAGCAACCTTGGAGTATTTTCTATGAGAAATAGTATAATAAGCTTGCGGTGTAAGACTTCCAGCACCAGTCTCTGAAACTAAAAACTGCTGCATAAAAGACTCATCGTGGTTATAAGTATGCTCAATAGCAGAAACTATGTTTGAAGCAAAAAGAAGAAAAAGGATTAGGGTTGCACGTGAAATCCAAATGCAAAGCCTATTAATTCTGTTATAATTCATGACGTTCATTATTTAATTTTCCCAAGGAGAGTAATCAGTATAACTTGCAGCGAAAGGATTTTCCTTTCCTCTACTATATTCAGTATCACGACCAGACATGATACCTATAGCCTTGTTCTTCCAACGAGCAAGAGCTTCATCACATATTTCACTGGTAGGACGTGCCTTATAAAGACCTTTACCCCAGCCCCAAGTACGTAGGAGCATATATGATCTGAGGCGTTCAGAACCAGCCATAAGGTTGTTACCAAGCTGTTGAAGGTTGAGATTTAGACCAGCTAAAATAAGTTGCAGATCCTCTGCCTTACATGGAAGTTTGCCTGAACAAAACGCACCAATCATTGTCAGAGTTCCATACACATCTTTTGAATCTTCCACTGCATGGCTAATGGTTTCTTCACAGTTTCTTATTATATAAGCATCTGCTGTAGAGATACGACCTGTATGAGTTATATAGTCACCATACTCTTTCAATAGAGTACGATATTCTTTGATACTTTCTTTAACAGTATCGTAGGTTCTGATAAATTGTCCGACTGTTGAAGCACCTGTATAGAGGACATCTATATAGTCCATACAACGGCGATATTTATCCAATCGCTTCTCTATCTTCTCATAATCAATGGCTTTTTCATTACTCTCCTTATGCAAGCCTCGATTATAGATCTCTATGGCTGCACGAGAGAGATTCATAGATCCTGCAGACTTACTCTCTTTGATGACGGCTTCAACACTTACAAAGTCAAAATTGTAACCTGTTGCAGATAACTTTGAATAATGGAAAAAGATGCTGAATGCCATTATAACAAACACTCTTTTCATAACCATATCATTGTATATTAAATATTAAACTTATATTTTATGGAGAACTGGAAGAGACGATAGGTCTACTGGCAATCTCATGAATATTAACTCGTTCACCTTCCTTTGGATTAGAGTATCTTGTACTGTCATTACAAGACCTCCACCTTTCAAGGCAGTCTAATGCAAGAGTATTCTTAGCATTGACTGAAACAACCGAGATAATCTGTTGCTTGAGAAAGTCCTTAATACTACTCTTCACCTTATAATAACCTAAAAGAAATTGTAAGTCAGAATAGATTTTTGAGAGCCTACTGTCAATCTCACTGGCTATCGCAAGACGATCACTAACCCAGAGTAGATGAGCAGCATCATCAACATCATTAAGACTATCCTTATTCTCCTTATTATACTCTACTCTACAAGTACAGTTTGGATTACTCTGTAGCCAGTAGGATATACGATCATTAACCTTATCAGCCTTTTCCTTATCTGACCATCCTTTATCAAGTTGTAAAACCTCCACAATATCAGAATGAGGATTCTCGTTTGTCAACTTCCAGTCTATATTCAATTTTGCTCTATGAATACGAATACCTATAAAGTGTTTTGGACCTGAATAGAGTGTAAGCTCCGCCTTAAAGGTCAGCTCACCAAGATTTCGATAGTTTGCCTTACGAGTATAACGGTAGCAAGAGCCGTCGCTGGTGTCCCATTGACCATCACCCTTCCATGTAAGACCAAAAGCTGTTTCAAGAGACTTCATGATAGCAGGTAGTCTATTGCCTCCATCAGTAGTATCATCATAGTCATTTTTTAATTCATCACGCTTATTTTTCAGAGTAGATGACTCAACTTCAAGGTCACTATATTGCTTCTTCAAAGATTGAATCTTAATATCAAGTTCTTTTAATTGTTTACGTAATTCTTGATATTTTATATAGTTGCCTCTACGTGACTCCTCTTGCATAAGGGTGAACGTCGTTTTATATTCAATATTTAAAGCTGCAATTTCCTGATTCTTTTGGCGCATAGCTTGAGCATTCTCTTCTATAAGACGGTCCATTGCGTTAAGGTCTTTCTTCATAGAAGATAAGTCCAGTTCCGTTTCCATTGCAAAATTTATAGAAGAAGGCGTAAGGCTATTACCCTGATTTCCATTCTCTTTCCATTGTAAAGAAGAGGAAGCAAGCTTTTCTCCAGACTGACAATCAAGAGTAAATGTAGCTGTACTTGCTTGGGCTAACTCAGAAGGTGAAGCAGACTGATAAGGGACAGGATCATCATACCCAATCTTATAAACACTCTCATCACCTTCACTATTGAGTTCTGCAAGCTTCATCTTCATTTGTTCCTCAAAGACCTGCTTGTTCATTGTACGGCTATCGAAAACAGCATCATAAACTACGCTTTTTGTATTCCAGATGTCGACAACTTTAATAGCATAGCCATAAAAGCAGTGTCGCTTAGTGTGCGTTTTTCCCCAGAGGTGCTTGTAAGTCTCACTAAGATTCTCATGTAGAAGAGAATAGGTGATAGTTGCATTATGACCAGGGTGCTCAATATTATATTTATCTACCGAAGCTTGGCTCCAACCAGATAGTCTCTCTGACGTTGACCTTGCAGCAGCATCCTCTGATGGGGTCATTATGTGACAGACGACTTTATCCTCTGGACTAATAAAATGCAACCAACCAACCCAAGGCTTATCACGATTAGCATCAGGTTTTGGCGAATAGTTGCAAAGAACTTTTGTTCCAGCATCTTCACTATAGATATAGTAACGCTGAGTGAAGTAACCATCTGACTCATTTCTTACATAATCAGCCATATAGGTATTCACATTATAGTCTGCAATATGAAAGATACGGTCTGCTACTTCATGTCCGTTGACTTCAATAAGGTTACGAATAGTATTCTTAATGGCGTTGATGTTTGCAAGGCGTTGCATTTGCTCACGTGTTTCTCTAAAACCTTCATACAAATAAACTGCATCAGTATATTTCATTTTTAAGGCTTTTACAATTCTCGAATGAGGATTAAGATTCAGAGCAAGATCATCAACACCATGCCAACCACTGGCTGCAATACTTACACCAGCTTGTGCCACATCATAGAGAGCTTCTTGCAAATCTGATTCATTAAGATCCTCTAATCCTTTCGTAGAAGTGAGATCATTTAACTTCTCCTCATAGTTCTTTAAATCCATCTTCACTGGATTTACAAACTTCTTCAAGTCTGGAGCAAGTTCACGAAAACGGATACCTTCAAAACCGAGTTTACCATTAGTACAGACAGACTGGAATAACTTACACAGTTCGATAGTCTCATCACAAGTCTGAAACATATAAGTACCCCAGTAGAAAATCTTTTCTGGAGATTTCACTAAATAAGGGGAAAGCTGACTAACGCTTTTACCAATACCAACTGCAGTATCGAAAATATGACGATAATAGAAATACTCCTTAGAGGAAGTAAAGTAACTTGTAGGATCACTCATTGCCTTGTGCTCCATGTATTCCTTTAAATAAATACCAGTGGAAGCAATAGCTGCGGACTTATAGTTTGATAAAATCTCTTTCAATGCTTCATTAGATTTCTTTTCAGTCATATTTTCGGCATATAAAGCTCCAACCATCATGCCAATTGTCTTCTTGTCGTGATTGATAGAAACCCAAGAAGCTGCATAGCCTGCCCTCACGGACAGAACCGTGAGAAGCAGGAATAGTATAAACCGTGAATAAGAATTGAAATGCTTCATATTGATATATTCTAATTTGAAGTAAGACTCTTTTGAAGATTCAGAGGCTTTCCTTCTGCAAGAACTTTCTTTGAAAACTCTAATGATTTCTTGATACCGCTACGCTCCCAGTCTCGACAAAATGCCTCAATGGCATGCTGATAATCAGTAGAGAGCATTCGCTTATAAAGCTTCAATGCCTCTTTCTCTGCTTTCTCGGTTGTATATGCCATATAACACTCACGAGGTTCTTCTACGCCATAAACATCACCAGTGATGCCACGCTTGATATAAACCTCTTTGAAAGCACTTCTATCAGCCTTATTATCCAAACGATTAATAGTAAATATCTTCTTACAGTCTATGTCTGTAAGCGCAAGGACTGTCTTGATTTTGTCAAACTTCTCTTTATACTTATTCTGGTCAAGAAGCATAAACACATCAGAGTTATTGATAATAGCCTCCTTAACAATTTCACTGGAGGTGACATCCTCGATCTCTTGGGTGACAACACCCACCATAGCCCAATGCTTACGAGCTGTTTTATAAAGATACTTGATATACTCTGCCATAGTTGGAGTAGCAATGGCTTTCCACGCTTCCTCAATTACAAGACATTTTCTACCTTTCTTGATACGCATCTTTTGTGTGAAAACGTCCATGATGATAAGGACAATGATAGGGAATAAGACAGGATCATCCTTTACCTTATCAATCTCAAAGACAATAAATTTCTCATCAAAGAGAGAAGAGTCCATATCATTATTCAGTGTGACCTCCATTTCACCACCCTTATAGAAAGGTTTTAGAATAGCAGCGAAGTTGTCAATATCGAAAAGAACATTTTGTTCACGCATGATCTGAGGTATACGTTCCAAAACATACTCGTAATAAGTGTTGAAAGAGAGTTCTTTGACTCTTAGTTTCTTGCGACGTTGCTCCATACGGTCAATACGTTTATTTATTCTCGCAAGATACTTACCTTCCACAACCTCTGGAGTGAGACGTTGGAGAGCGGTCAGAGCTGATTCCTTTTCTCCTGGTGTTGCTGCAGAATCATCAATAACATTTTGAAGCTTAGTGCGCAAACGCTTATCACGTTTACGTTTATCCTCACGACGGCGGAGTTCTGCCTCTATCTCTTCATCAGGATCTTCCTCAAAATTATCTCTTTCATAAAGTTTCTCTAACTCATTCTCATACTTTTCATATTCACCATTCTTCTTATCTACTAAAAGTAGAAGCTCACGCATAGATTTACGCTCTTCTTCTGTATAGCCTTCAAATGGAGTGAAATACTCTGTATAGTATTCTGTAATAGTTTGGTTGATGATTGTCTCTTCAAGCTTTGTTGGAGCTTTATTTCCCTTGAAAATAAGAAAAATGAGAGAACGAAGAAATCCTTTCTTCTCATTAAAGTTCTCATTATACTCTGCCTCTGTAACCTTAAAAGGATTCATGGAAATAGGACGTTCCTTGCTATAGCTGATATACGTACCTTCAAAGATATTACAAAGACCTTCGTAGCTATCACCTGTATCTACAATCACACAATCAGTATCCTGTTCATAGTACTGTCTCATGACGGTATTCATAAAGAAGCTCTTACCAGAACCAGATGGACCTAAAACAAAGAAATTACTGTTGTCAGTGTATTTAACCTTACCTTCCTTACCAGTAGTATCAACAGCTAAAGGAACACCTTGACGATCCGTGTACCAACATTTCAAAGGACTCTCATCACCTTTCACTTGGCTCTCTTTGTACATAAGACAAAGAGCAGCTTCACTTAAAGTGAGAAAACGGTCGTAATCCTTATTCAACTGAAAGCAGTTACCAGGGAAGCTTGAAACAAATAGTTCAAGCTGATTGTATGCACGACGAGAAAGATGAATACCTTGACGATCAAAGATATTCTCCAGATGATTGGTAATCTTCTGTAAGTCTTGTGTTGCAGGGGCTGCTACTATCATATTATAGTGAGCATAGACAAGCTGTTTACCTTCACGTGCAATAATTTCTTGTACCTTCTTTATGTCTTCAACACTCACTTGATTTCCTGGACTTGGAAGAGAAGCATGACGGTTCTTTACCTTATCGAGCCTTGATAACTCAGACTTCTGATTCGGAATAAAAATAACCTGATTATATACAACTGTATCGGCACCTGGAATACTATCTATAGCACTAAGAAGGTCTACAGGCATATTGGTATTGTTGACATGAAGATCTGTATAGGGACGAAGAAAACCAGGAAGACCAACATCATCAACATCAAGAAGACTATATATCTTACAATGACGATTACCCATACGGATACTCTCATTGTCAACCTTAAAGTCTGTCATAGAAAAGACTTCATCACGGAAATTGACTGCAAAGAAACGATCTGCATAATCACGACATTCATCAACACCGAGAAATGAAGCTTTAATGCCACCATCATGGAGTTGGTCCATGACCTTAGCAACTTTGGTCTTAAATATACGCCAGACTTTCTCATCAAAAGCTGAAAAACCAGTCTTCTTATTATTTTGAGTAATAACAAGATAAGTTGTTACATCAGTGTACAAACGACCAGAGAAGAATTTTAGATAGGCTGACGTAAGAAAACCATATTTGGTGTCCTTGCCTGCAGCTTTCATCATATCAAAACGACGACGAACAAATACATCCTGCTTATGCAAAGCAAAGCCAGTACCTAAAGTTTGGAGGATGTTATTGAAAAGGGTATTATAAGAATAATAACCATCAATATCTGCTGAATACTTTCTGACTGGATTAGTCATCTTGATAACAGCAGAAAAATCACCTTTTTTTGTATAGACAACAGCAAAGTCACCAGCATCTTCTATGCTATAGTAGATGTCGGAGAAAATTTTCGCACGCTTACCTCCAGTACCGAAAAGACGTACTGAAAGAGCCATTCCAAGAAGAATCGAGCAGAGACAAAAAATTGCTACTAAACTTACCATTTTCTATAAAAACAACGTGAATGAGTAAAGATATAAAGACCCTTATGCTCTTTTTTTGAGTGTAAGCCTTTTTTCTGTTTTAACATTATCATCACACCACCGTACGAAAGTACGGCGGTAGCGATGATCAGGGCAACTACATACCCTAATAACAGGTAGCCGCCGAGAAAACCAACAATACCACCCAAGAGCGTTCCTGCCCCCCAGTAAATATAGCGACCACGGAGCATCATGAATTCAAGAGGACGTTGAAGTCCCTTGAAAACTGGGTAGCTTGGATTTTCTCGGACGACCTGCTTCATGACTGATTACAAACCAAAGAACTGTGGGAGGTAAGTAGCAGCTGCAATCAAGAAAATACAAGCACCAACCACCATCATGATCTTCTTCTTCACGTCGTTCTCCTCGTTGTTCATTGCAATGTAAACGCTGATAGCACCACCGATAGCAACGATACCTGCAAGAGCATAGCAGAGGTTACGGATCAAAGGAACGTAAGTCTTCAAGTCTGTAGTAACGGCTGTGAAGGCTTTGGAACCAGCAGAACCAGCAGGTGTCTGAGCCATAACAGAGGTTACTGACACAAACAACAGCATCATCATAGCTGTACGAACAACACCCTGATGGTTCTTAACGAAGTTCTGAACTTTGCTTGCACCTCTCTTTATAGCAGAGGTCAATGATTTAATAATTTCCATTGTTTTGAAATTTTAAATTGTTAATTAAATGATTAATAATGTTATATTATAATAAAACACTTTCTCAAAAACCATTGACTCGAAGAGGTTCGAAGCCAAAGAATGATGGCATAAACATTGTCGAGAATATTAAAAATAGAATTGATCCAATCAAAATGTAAACAGACTTCAAAAAGCCTTCCTCACCTGCATTGATTTTTATATATATGGCTGTAGCACTATATAAGGATAGAATAGCAGCTAAAGCATAAATTAACAAGCCAAGACCTCTTGCTAAGCCCAAAACCCAAGCTGTCATTTCAGATAAACCACCATAGCCACTTGAATAGTCCGTAGATCCTATTGAAGTGTCTGCGACAACTGTGGTAACTCTTACAAAAAGAGAAATCGTCACAAGAAAAAATGATTTGGACAATAATTTCTTCATCAGATTAGATATTAGTGATTATGTGACGGAAAAGCTTACGTGAACCGTCCATTGGCTCCAAAGAAGCTTCAAACATTTCATCTTCATCATACTCCTCTTGAAACTCCTTTTTAATGGCAGTTCCTTCTGACTTTGCTAAAAGCATTTCGTCATAAGAAGAACCTTCATGCTCTGATGATTCAGAAGATGAATCAACAGAATCATTAGGTAATGTATCGTTGGTTGAAGATGATGATTCCAACGGATAAGCAATAGGAACTTCGTCATCATGTCCTATGATATCGTATCCACCTTCTTCTCGTTCAAGAACCTGATCTGGATTTTCAGCAGTTCCAGCTCCACCACCTACTTTAAATTCCTCTACTCCATCAACCTGGCGGGCTTTCTTGCCGTAGATGTCCATAAGGATCATAGCAGCATAGTAAAGAAGGTAAAAGAAAGTAAGACACAAGAAAAATATTCCAAATGCTCCCATATATTGTTTCTTTAATTTTTGGACAAAGGAAATAAGTTTAACAGAAAAATAAAAAAAACAAATTGATTACTTTCTAAATTAACAATTCAGTAGGATTTAAGCTTTTTTTTGATTCAATATGTACGAAAACTTTACTTTATAGATGTGCTTTATTTGATTTATAAAAGTAAAGATTAAATCAATCTACAACACTTATAATATATTCTTTGCTAAGATGATAAAGTAGAATTATAAGTCAAAATGATGATTTTTATATCAAAAAAAGTAACTTTGCAGTCAACAGTTCATTTCATACCATGAAACACAAGCCTAATTTCATCCCTCCTGCTTATGGCAGGAGGGTTTTTTGGCTGCTCCCATAGGTCGCAGCCTTCGGACGAACCATTCAGCTTCGTCCGCTTAAAGGTATCTAACGATGATTGCCTACACCTTACAGGTGAATAACCCCTCTACAGAGGGGTTATTTCTGAATACAAGAAAATATTTGGCTTATATGACAAATATGAAATTTCATAATCCAACATACTGACGTGTTTTATAATATTAGCGTTTATAAATAGAAAAAGTTTTCGATTCTTTAGCAGTGGCTATGTTCAATAAGTGTTTTATTGAAAATATTAAGGTTCAAGAAGAAATTAAAATTTAAATGATTTTAAAACTGTAGAATGTATATGGAGAAAAGTTCTCATTATCAAAGAAATAGCATCTTAAATAAACGACAAACAAACTACCCTCTACCTTTATGGAAAAGAAATAGAGAGTAGTATAAAAAAAATAATTGTCGTAATGAGATACAAATAAAAAAATTACAAAATCGCGAAAGGAATATGTGTTGAATAATCAAAAAAAGAAGGTAACTTCGCTCCTTGATTTATCATACTATATAGCAGACTTTCTGCGTCCTTTTCATTTATAACTCCATTTTTTATTCCGTAATACAAAAAGTCAACTGTCCCTACGTATAGTATGTTATTTTCAGAACAATAATCCCTTATATCTTTAAAATTACTGCTACCTACTACATTAGAAGTAAAGCGACAATAAGACATACAAGCACTTTCACCCTTTCCAAAATTTCTTGTAAGTTGTGCATACTCGTTCATCATATTTGCGTCCTGTGGAAATGTTATCAAGCTTATCTCTTTAAAAGAGTTAATAATATTATCAAGCTCTATTCTAACACTATTGTTTATTTCATTATAAACTATATCTAAGACTATAAAGTCATAGTTAGGAAGAAATCTAGCAAGCTGATATAGTTTCTTCACTTTAGAAAAGTTTATTATAACATCAGCATCTAATACTATTTTCTTCCTTACCATCTTGAATTTTATTTAGCAGTTCTTCATAATGACCTTCAGAAATAAGGTCATTATCATAAAGTATTCTTGCCTTCTCACCATAATCACCGATAACAAGATTTTCATTTCCTGGTGAGTAGAGAGTTGTGTCGTATCCATACTCCAAAGCTGTTTGTCTAACTGGCATACTTAAATATTCTTGGAGTTTCCTTTCTTCAAGAAGTTTTAATTCTTTTAATCTATATAGCAATGCAGAGCGTGAAACTCTAAAATATTGTTCTAATCTCAGCACGATAGACAGTGGTAAGTTCTTCTCCTTAAGGATAGGTTCTGGAATTAATCCTATGACTCCCTCTTCTGGCATCAAAAGTGCTGATGCAAAACAGTTTGCTGCCCTTTCTGTATTCGAAATTCCATCCTTAAAACATATATGAGGATGAGGATATTCATCATAATATAAATGGTAAAGCTCATGTGCAACGGTAAAATGTTGTCTTCCCTTGGCTGTGTTGCTGTTTACAAGTATAAATTTATCTTTTTCAGGGGATTGTAAAGAAAGACCACAAGCATCCATTGACATTGGCAAATATACTGTCAAAATATTATTCTTTCTAAGAATAGTCTTTACGTCTATTGCTTCTGTCGTGTTCAGTCCCATCCGTATACGAAAGCATTTTGCTTTCTGTTCTATGTCATTCCTACTAAATCTCATGTTCAGTCTCAATACGTTTCATTTTCAAGTAGCTAATTACGATATTTTTGAACTTTGCAATCTGATCCATGTCTTGTTGTCTAAGATTGTCAATCCTAAAAGCACAAGTCAAAACATTATTTAGAGTATTAATATCCTTCTCAAACAGAACGCAAAGCTCACAGCCTAACAAGTCTGCCGTTTTCTCCAAAAGAGGTAATGGGAAAGTTCTTTCACCAGCTTCATAATTGGCATAAGCAGACCGCTCTATACCTAAAAAATTTGCAATATCATTCTGTGTAAAATTATTAGCCTTACGCAGTTTCTTGATGTTTCTTCCAATAATATCGTGCATAATTTGATTGTTATAATAGTTTCATTGTCATAGTTGTGGCAAAATTAAGAAAATTAAATGTAATATGCAAATTCTGCCACAGCTTATTAATAGTAATTATATATAATTTATTCTATATTTACAGAATAGGCTGCTCCCATAGGTCGCAGCCTTCGGACGAACCATTCAGTTTCGTCCGCTTAGAGGTATCTAACGATGATTGTCTACACCTTACAGGTGAATAAACCCTCCGCATATTCCTTACAGAGTAGATCATCACAAAGACAATTCCTTTGCATACTCTACTCTGTAGGGAATGAAAGCGGATCTCCCTTCCGACACCCTACAGGGAGACTATGGGAGAAAGGTATGGGACACACGGCTCAGGCAATAATGCTTTCGCTGAGTGTCCCTAACGATTATTACACAGCACACTTACTCAGTGAACTGTGAGAGATACAAGGGTTGTTCTGGTGATGCCCTAATAGTCACTCCATATTTGCCGCTGCATTGCAGAGGCAAATAAGGAGAACTGCCAGGAGAGCGGTAAGGACAGAGCTTTATTCTGACCGTGAAAAAGAAACATAAATGTTTCAATGTAAAAACGCATATTCTAAACAATGTATATTATAAACAATACATATAGATGTATTTTATAATATTTGAATTTATAAATAAGAGATATTTCTATTTCTTTCGCTGCCTCTCGCTTTAATAAGTGGTTTTACGGAAATCATTGCGCCGAGCCTGTTTCACTTTGCAAAGTTAAGGTGGTTAGTAGTAACGCAAAGACAACGCTACGCTTAACAGAAAAATAGCAATGGCAGCCTTCCATTTTTTTACTAAAAAATGGTATTCCAATGATATTTTTCTGTGATGTCTTGGCTTATACTACTTATAACCACGCTTACTTTTTGCGACGTAAAAAGGCTATACGGCGAAAAGATGTACCGATGAACATTAAAAAAAAACTCGGGCAGACGGAAATGGAAAAAATGATATAAGGCTGCCAGCTCCAGAAACCCGATATAAATAAATCAAAACTGCAGGCAACAGAATAAATACCGCCACTCATTGTTATGAAGACGTTAAAATTAGAAAGAGTAGGAGAGAACTTTTGGGGAAACATGGTCTATAAAGGTGAAGATGGAAAATTCTACCTTGATATTAGTATGAACCATGAAAAAGTACCTACTGAATTACACACCTGTCACCCTGCTGACGATATGGATGGAGAGCCAGGCTATTGTGTTACAAGCACATTCGAAATTATCAATCCTATTACTGATAAGGAGAGAAGAGAGAACGAGTGCAAAGGTCTGTATATGATGCTTTCAAGGATTTATGAAGACGTAAGTGCCTTCATTGGTAAGACAGGAAATGAACAAGAGGATTCTTGGGATTGTCGTTACAGAAACAAAAAATTTGGTCTTGGGGGGAAATCTTTGGAGGAAACTATTGTGGAACTCAAAAAAAGATGGAATGTTATTCCAGATGATTTGAAACCAAAATGGTGTACATGGAAAGACATTGAGGAATTGGAAAAAAAGGCAATGTCTATAGGGTAAGGACCATATAAAATTGAGCAAAGACAAACTACAACGTTGTACCATGGGTGGAAATATAAAAAGCGAGAACCGAGAAAGCGGAAAACTCGCTTTTTATATTGTTTATTGTTGGAAATAACAAAATCACTTGTTTGATTAATCTCAAATTTTTCGGTGGGGCTTAACGCCCCACGCCCTCTCATTAAGGATGGATTTTTCATCTAACAATATTACCTCCTTATTAGAAAAGTCTATAAAAAGGTAAGCCGGCGTCCAACAGACAAGGCTTATTAAAAAGGTACTGACATCACCTTATTTATATAAAACGAAAGACAGGAAAATTCTAAACGAAGAAAGAGGTTTCCAAGCCTCTCTTTATTATCGAGGCTTTCCTGCTTGCTATGATGTATGCTATCTTCTTTTTCTTTCTATCAACGAAACCAAGTGACGAATTCATGCTGCATACTTCTTGTCCTCGATATATCTCTTGTGAGGTATACCTTGACCTCTTAGCCTTCCTACAGAAAAGGTTGTGAGGTAGCACCATCCTCCTTCACCCATGTTTCAATACTTAACCATGGTACTGATGATGTCTCTCCCAAGTTCTATGTATGTTTTATGAACCAAACAGCAACGGCAGCTTTCATGTCTTGGGTTCATCCTTTCATCAACCTTCTACTAAAAATATTCCATGCGTCCTTCTCATTTTGTAAAAAGCCGACATTCATTTTCCTTTGCAAAGCTAGCGCAAGCGGTGTTCTGCAAGGGTCGCCTTCCAGGACTTGCCTCGTAATTTTTTTAAAGTTTCTGGGGTGCAGCTGCTCCTAATCCATAAACTTTAAAAAAATGACGGGCATCCCTTGCCTTTGTACACCTTCTTCTTGCATGCTTCTTTATGCACGTAAAATAAATATCAACTTTAAAAATTAAAAAGTATGAACGCAATGAACAATTTCACAGTTACAGGTTATGTTTGCAAGGATGCAGAAGTAACAAACTTTAAGAAAGCAGCCATCGCACGCTTCGGTATCATCATCAAACACACAGAAAACAGAGGTAACGAGACTATTACGATCTCCTCTATTCTGAGTCTTGAAACATGGGTGAAGAAAGATGATTCTACAACTTTGGAACTGCTGAAGAAAGGCAAAATAATCAAGGTTGAAGGATTCTTCAAACCCGAGAGTTACACCAAGGACGGCAAGAACGTCACCACCTTGAAAAATATCGTCACAAAGGTCTCTGCTTTTGTCAGAGAGGAAAAGAAGAAAGCAACAAAATCATAGAACAAGAAGCCTTCGAGCCTTCTTGAAAGAAAAGAGACACTTATAAGTGTCTCTTTTCCTATTATAGCAATGTTCCTGTCTTCTCACTAAACGATATTATCTATGGATTTTATCCCCTCCGCTTACTCAGTCTTTCACTTCAAGCACTCTGATGTCGGGTAGTACCTTACATCAGAGTACTTTATTCCAGGCTGGCAAGCGGACCTTTCCTCCATGGACTACAGAAAGGGTGAAGGGAGAAAGGTATGGAACACACTCTCTGGGTCAGGTATGCCCTGAGAGAATGTTCCTAACGTTTTTACACAGCACGCCTACTCTGCAAGCTGTGGGTCAGCCTTGCTTCGCTAATGCACTTACTGGTAGCAGGAACGCACGACTTTCATACGGATTCCGCAGAAAACCTACTAAATCAGACTTTCACTTCATCCGAATGAGCGTGCTAATCCTTACTCCCCTACAGTGCATAAGCTACGCAAGAAACCCTTAAAACGGTCTGAGCCGTCTTAATCCTATGAGAACCACTGCTTCTTCTCTTACAGAGATCTCAACAGAGGTCCTCAAAGGACTTTGGGAGAGCGGTAATGACAGAGCTTTATTCTGACCATGAAAAAGAAACATAAATGTTTCAATATAAAAACACACATTCTAAACAATATATATTCTACACAATTGATATTATTAAAAATACACATTGATGTATTTTATAATATTTCAATTTATGAATAAGAGACATTTCCATTTCTTTCGCTGCCTCTCGCTTTAATAAGTGATTTTACGGAAATCATTGCGCCGAGCCTGTTTCACTTTGCAAAGTTAAGGTGGTTAGTAGTAACGCAAAGACAACGCTACGCTTAACAGAAAAATAGCAATGGCAGCCTTCCATTTTTTTACTAAAAAATGGTATTCCAATGATATTTTTCTGTGATGTCTTGGCTTATACTACTTATAACCACACTTACTTTTTGCGACGTAAAAAGGCTATACGGCGAAAAGATGTACCGATGAACATTAAAAAAAAAACTCGGGCAGACGGAAATGGAAAACAAAAATAAGGCTACCAGCTCCAGAAACCCGATAATTCAATAATATAACAAAAACTGCAGTCGACAGGATAAAGACCGACAAAATCATTATGGAAATACTGATTAACATTTCAGTTCCAAAATGGAATATCGAGGCTTTTAATGGTTATAAACCAATTACAAGCTTTTGGACAGATTTTTCTATTGCGGATAGATTTGGCGTAAAAGGTATTAAAGAAACTTTCAACAACATCTTTGAAGAATGGAAAGATAACTACAAATACCTTACAGAATTAGTTTTAGTTCTAAATCATAAAATTTGGCAATGGTATGAGAAAAACGAGCAATTGGCTAAACTATATAACGAACTTTGGCAAAAAGCAGACTCATACGCTTGCGAGAACCTAAAGGGGGAGGAAATGGAATATTTCTATATGACAACAGATTGAAAAGACATGAACAGATTAATTATATCATTAGAAGAAAAGTTACACAAAGGAATTGTTTCCTTTGTGTACCTTAAAAAAGATGGCAGCAGACGTAATGCAAACGGAACACTTTACGGCATAGGACATACAATAAAAGGGAATGGAGGAAGAAGTTGTAAATGGACATTAAATTATTATGACGTTGACTGCCAAGCTTGGAGGTCATTCCTTATTGAAAACCTTATTTCTGTAGGTGAAGTTAGACAAAAGACAGAAGAAGAACATCACGACATATGTATAGCGTTGATAGTCAAATTAAAAGAAAACATGAGAAAGAATGGCATCACTGCTTTTGCATATAGGAAAAAAGATGGTTCTATCCTTTATACTCATGGGGTCCTCTCTGATGGAATAGATGAAGAAAAAAGAATCTTTACTTATTTTGACACCGACAAAAGAGAAGAAATCACATTTAAAATTGATGATTTTATAGGTATCGGTGAAATTGGAGAACTTGACATGTATATTAAAACTTTTCATTGTGTCAGAGATAAAGAAAAATTGGAATCACTTGATATTTCTGAGATAAACTTAAAAAATATCATTGATTCGCAAGATTATAAATATAAAAATGTAGAAGAAGTAAAAGTTATTGATTTACTTCCTTACTTGAACAAAGAACAGCTTAAAAAATTCATTTGTAGAGCAGCTGAAAGATTAGCAGAAATATAAAAGGTAACGGAGAGGTTAACCACCTCTCCACTATTGAAACAATATGCAATATCCAAGAATTGATTCTTTTAAAAGAAGAAATTATGTACCAATATATCATGAATATTTTGAGGTACAGACAAGAAGACCAAATAGACAATTAAAGTTTAAGGTCTTTCAAATAAAAAATAGAGTAAACAATTATATAAATCAAGAAAGGGAATGTTTGAAAAAAGAGGGTTACAAGAAAGCTGTAATTAACGGAAGAATAGAAACACTATAGAAATAATAATTGCATCAGTCCTTCTGCTTGTAGCAGGAGGACTTTTTTTGTCGGCTGCTCCCATAGGTCGCAGCCTTCGAACGAACCATTCAGCTTCGTCCGCTTAGAGGTATCTAACGATGATTGCTTACACCTTATAGGTGAATAAACCCTCCGCATACATTCCTTACAAAGTAGAACGTCACAAAGATAATACCTTTGGACACTCTACTTTGTAGGGAATGAAAGCGGATCTCCCTTCCGACACCCTACAGGGAGACTATGGGAGAAAGGTATGGGACACACGGCTCAGGCAATAATGCTTTCGCTGAGTGTCCCTAACGTTTCTTACACAGCACACTTACTCAGTGAACTGTGAGAGATACAAGGGATGTTCTGGTGATGCCCTAACAGTCACTCCATGTTTGCCGCTACATTGCAGAGGCAAACAAGGAGGACTGCCAGGAGAGCGGTAAGGACAGAACTTTATTCTGACCATGAAAAAGAAACATAAATGTTTCAATATAAAAACACACATTCTAAACAATATATATTCTACACAATTGATATTATTAAAAATACACATTGATGTATTTTATAATATTTCAATTTATGAATAAGAGACATTTCCATTTCTTTCGCTGCCTCTCGCTTTAATAAGTGATTTTACGGAAATCATTGCGCCGAGCCTGTTTCACTTTGCAAAGTTAAGGTGGTCAGTAGTAACGCAAAGACAACGCTACGCTTAACAGAAAAATAGCAATGGCAGCCTTCCATTTTTTTACTAAAAAATGGTATTCCAATGATATTTTTCTGTGATGTCTTGGCTTATACTACTTATAACCACACTTACTTTTTGCGACGTAAAAAGGCTAAACGGCGAAAAGATGTACCGATGAAACATCAAAAAAAAACTCGGGCAGACGGAAATGGAAAAAATAATATAAGGCTGCCAGCTCCAGAAACCCGATAATTCAATAATATAACAAACTGCAGTCAACAGGATAAAGACCGACAAAATGATTATGGCAAATTGGGCAAGTACAAGCTACTGTATAGAGGGTAGCAAAGAAGACCTAAAAAAAATCTTTAAGGCAATAGACGGCTTTATGACAGAAAAAAGAAAGCCAAAAGATGAAAAAGCAAATAAAGGTTGGGAGGGAAATGTCCTTGAAGAATTAGGAGCATCAGAAGAACAAATGAAAACTTACTATTTACGTGGGTTCATTCAAACATACGAACTTGATAATAATGTTCTAAGAATTTCAGCTGAAGAAGCATGGGGCATAACAGACTTTAGAAAGGTCTTAGAAATATTAATGCCAGAGCTTATAATTTACTATTGTGTAGAAGAAACTGGCTGTGAAATATACCAAACAAATGACATGAATGGTAAACATTTCAAATATAACTTCTTAGTTGATTGTTGTGTTAAAGGGGAATATCAATATGAAGAGTTTGAGACCAAAGAACAGACTATGAAATTTGTGGCAAAATTATTAGAAAAAGAAGAGGTAACAGAGGAAGAAGTCGAAGATTGGAATGATGAGCATCAAAATGATGATGAATACATCAACATTCACGAATTCGAGTATACTGAATAATAAGGTAATGGAGAGGTTAACCACCTCTCCCTAACAAATAAAATATGAACAGAAAAAATATTATAAAATCAATAAATGAGAATTTAGAGCAATTACCTGACAAAGCATATATATGGAACAGAGGATTTCCACGAGTAAAAACCTTAGATGAGATAACAAAGAAAGAAATCTTTATTGAAATTCACGCATTAAGATATCCAATAACACAAACAAAAGGTGTTTTGTTTACAGTACTCTTTGCATTCACTCCCCACATAATTGAAAGGGGATACAACAAAATATCAGCAGAAACATTGAACAAAATTCTTTCGCAGATGCAAAGAAATAAATAATCAAGTAAAAGGTAACGGAGAGGTTAACCACCTCTCCAAAAAAAGAACAAGCATAAAGGAAAACACTAATATTAAATGTAATAAATGAAGTAAAAGTTAGGGGAAATCAAATTTAATATTTATATTTGCATAATGAACTATAAAAGTAACAATAATATGAAAGTAGGAGATTTAGTACATATTTCACCAGACTTAACAATGCAAGATAATTGGGTAGATGGAAAGGTGATAGACATTGAAAACAATTCTTTTGTAGGAATTGTTGTATCCGCTAAAACAGAGGACGGAGCAATTTTCTTTGGACGTGAAGAACTTTTTAAACCTGCATAATATGTTCGCATTAAGTTTTGACATGGTCATAGAAGACCTTAAAGTTTATTATGGTGAGCCATATAACAATGCTTATTTTGAGATACGCCAAATTCTCAAACAAAATGGATTTGAATGGGTGCAGGGAAGTACATACCTAACAAAGTCTGATGATTTGAGTAAAATGTTTGGAGCAATTCAAAGCCTATCAAAAATAGCATGGTTTAAGAAATCTGTACGAGATATTAGGGGTTATAAAGTGGAAAATTGGTCGGATTTCACAGACTTAATAAAAAAATCATAAAACCAATTTAACACAAATAAGATATTTATGTAAGAGCCTTCTGCAATAAGCAGAAAGCTCTTTTTTTTCGGTCGGCTGCTCCCAATGGTCACAGCCTTCGGACGAACCATTCAGCTTCGTCCGCTTAGAGGTATCTGACGATGATTGCCTACACCTTACAGGTGAATAAACCCTCCGCATACATTCTTTACAAAGTAGAACGTCACAAAGATAATACCTTTGGACACTCTACTCTGTAGGGAATGAAAGCGGATCTCCCTTCCGACACCCTACAGGGAGACTATGGGAGAAAGGTATGGGACACACGGCTCAGGCAATAATGCTTTCGCTGAGTGTCCCTAACGATTCTTACACAGTACACTTACTCAGTGAACTGTGAGAGATACAAGGGGTGTTCTGGTGATGCCCTAACAGTCACTCCATGTTTGCCGCTGCATTGCAGAGGCAAATAAGGAGGACTGCCAGGAGAGAGGTAAACCATTATTATATGAGGACTTGCTTCGCTAGTATGCCTACAGGTTGTAGAAATGCACGAGTTTTATACATCTTTTGCAGAAAGTCTACTTACTCAGACTTTCACTTCATCTGTATAACCGTGCAAATTCTCCCAACCTTACAACATACAAGCTACGCAAGAAACCCTTAAAACGGTCTTCGCCGTTTTAATCCCATGAAAACCACTGTATCTTCTCTTACAGATAATTCAACAGAGGTTTTCAAGGGACTTCGGGAGAGCGGTAAGGACAGAACTTTATTCTGACCGTGAAAAAGAAACATAAATGTTTCAATGTAAAAACACATATTCTAAACAATATACATTATCAACAATATATATTATTAACAATGTATATTATAAACAATACATATAGATGTATTTTATAATATTTGAATTTATAAATAAGAGATATTTCTATTTCTTTCGCTGCCTCTCGCTTTAATAAGTGGTTTTACGGAAATCATTGCGCCGAGCCTGTTTCACTTTGCAAAGTTAAGGTGGTCAGTAGTAACGCAAAGACAACGCTACGCTTAACAGAAAAATAGCAATGGCAGCCTTCCATTTTTTTACTAAAAAATGGTATTCCAATGATATTTTTCTGTGATGTCTTGGCTTATACTACTTATAACCACGCTTACTTTTTGCGACGTAAAAAGGCTATACGGCGAAAAGATGTACCGATGAAACATCAAAAAAAAACTCGGGCAGACGGAAATGGAAAACAAAAATAAGGCTACCAGCTCCAGAAACCCGATAATTCAATAATATAACAAAAAACTGCAGTCAACAGGATAAATACCGACAAAATGATTATGGCAAGACGTGGCAAAAGTTTAAATGAGATGCGCATCCAATATGACAGGATAAGAGATAAAGTCTTCTCAATGGCAATAGAGAGGTCTAATGGACGATATCCAAAGTTTGGTACGCCTGTATATAATTGGGCAGAGGAGAAAAAGGAAAGGTTACTTGATATCTCAAACAGATATGTTCATAATCTTGCAAATTCACTTGGCGGAGTTTGTAAAGTTTCAACAAGTGATAAACTATATAATAAGAAAGTGCCTCGCTCTGTCTATATGGGCATAAAAGGCTTAATCTAATCAAAAAAAATATAATATGAAACTATTCACAGATAACCAGGATTTTTATCCTACACCAGAAGAGGTTATTAACACTATGATGATGGGTGAAAACTTTATCGGAAAAACCATACTTGAACCGTCTGCAGGAAAAGGAAATATAGTAGACTGGCTCAAAGCAAATGGTGCTGCAAAAGTTATTGCCTGTGAAAAAGACAAGAACTTACAGAAGCTTTTGACAGGTAAATGTGAAATCCTCGCTGATGATTTCCTTTCTGTTACAGCGGAACAAGTAAGCCATGTTGATTACATCGTAATGAACCCACCATTCTCAGAAGGGATCAAACATATTCTTCATGCTTTTGAAATAGCACCAGCAGGATGTGTAATCATTGCATTATGCAATAGTCATAGCGTTAGTCGAGGGTGGCAAGATAATAGCACTAAACAAAAATTACTTGAAACAATAGAGCTTTATGGTTGCGAAGAATATCTGGGCAGTGTCTTTGAAGATGCAGAACGCAACACTGATGTTACAGTTAGTATGGTAAAACTCTACAAGGAAGGTGAAGGAGTAGAAGAGTTTGCAGACTATATGTTTTCAAATGAAGCAGATATACTTGATGCTAACGAGACAGAAGGGCTTGTACAATATAATGTGGTGCGTGATATGGTTAACCGCTATATCTCTGCTGTACGCCTTTTCGACGAAACAATGGCTGCTGCTGAAAAGATTAATTCTATAGCTTGCTTTGGAGGAGAAAAAGATGGATACTTACCAGTGAGATTTGTGACTGTAAATGCTTCAAATAGTGTTGTACGCATAAGTAGACAGCAATATAAGAAAGCATTACAGAAGTATTACTGGAGAAGAATTTTTAGCAAACTGAACATGGAAAAATATGCCACACTGAGGCTACGTGAGCAGATTAATAGATTTGTTGAACAACAGACACACGTCCCCTTTACAATGCATAATATCTACCAGGTTCTCAACATGGTTATTCAAACAACAAGTCAAAGAATGGATAAAGCTATTGAAGAGGCATTCGACACAATCTGTTCTTTCTCTGCTGATAATTCAACAGCAGGCGAGAAGTGGAAGACAAATGCAAACTATATGGTAAATAAGAAATTCATAGTTCCCTATATGACAAGTTATGATAGCCGGTACCCAACAGATTATGTACGCCTTTCCTATTCAAACCACGAACAACAAATAGAAGATGTGCTTAAAGCATTATGTTACATCACTGGAACCGATTACGATAAACATATAGGGTTAAACAGATTTATCAACGATACCAGGAAGAGCTGGGGAACATGGTATGAATGGAACTTCTTCCGTATAAAAGCTTTCAAAAAAGGAACAATGCACTTTGAGTTCTTAGATGAAGATATTTGGATGAAATTTAATCAAACTGTTGCAAAATTAAGAGGTTGGTCTCTTCCAAAGAAAAGAAAATAAACATTCCAGATATTATACAGCTCTTTTCAGTTTTTACTGTGAGCTGTATAATTCTATACGTAAATATAAACTATATACGATATTTTAAATAATTTGTATTATGATTTTTATAATATTTAACTATATTGTGTCAAAAACAAGTAGGAAAACACTTTGATTAATCAAAAATAAATGCTACCTTTGTGACAGAGATATTAATAATATAGAACAGGGCGGCAACCTATAAGCGGCATCAGAAATATGAAAAATTACACTTCATTCCTCAAGGGAAACAAGACCATATCAAGAATGGCTGGTTTGCCTAAAACTATCCAGGTGTTTGACAAACGTTCTTCTGAGTGTGATGTTATAAAAATCGAAAGATTCTTATTTGAAGAATCTGCTTATCCAGTCGAAACTATTTATCTTTCTAAGGTCGGAGAGAAGTGGGTGTCAGCCCTTTCTCTTGCAAGGAGTGGATATATGCGATATGAGCTATTTCCCAAACTTAAAAACTACACTTTACAGCAAGTAGAGATTTCAGAAGAGGAAGGGAAAGCTATCATCGAAGAATGTATACCATCACAAATGGAGGAAGCTGAAAAAGCTATTTCATGGTGTGATCCGAAAGATGAAAAGGATGAGGATGGACGCTATTGGCTTAGCATCTATAAAGGTGCTGGAACATATCGCTTGATCGTTTCTAAGAAGAAGATTCTTGGAGGCATATATGGAGGCTTCCATGACTGTAATAGAAGCTATAAAAGTATGGCTTTAGGGTCTCTTTCTTTCGAGAGAGCTGTTCTTGAAGTCGTTAAGAAAAAACTTGGAACAGACAACTTTAAAATATTAAAGGCTAACGGCAGTGGAACATACTTTTTCTTAAAGAATGTCGATGATAGAGAATATATTGACACAAAGGATTATACCGTACCATCTGCAACTGGTGGATTACATCTTAACCTGGAAATAAAATGATAGATATAAATGATTACACTTCCTGTTGGGTCTGCGATAATATCGTAGACCACCAGGAACAAATAGGATTATTGCACCTGGACTTTCCAAGATGTTTTATATTGATACCAGACAATACAGCATTCCAGATGGAATGTGCAGATGATTTCCATAAGGATTATTGCCAGATTAACTGGCTTGATCCTTCTAAAGAAATCCCAGAAGAGGAGAAAAGAGCAGTTCTGGATAGGCTTTGGAACTTTCTTGCAACACAAGAAAGGAAGGAAGAAGACTTGGCTGCTGATCGTGAAATAGATGATTTCTTATATGGGGATGCCTTGTAATAATGAGCAGAAACGAAAATAGAAAACAAATTGGTAAACTTCTCTCACACAAGAGAGAAGAAAAAGGAATTACTATAGAACAATTAGCAATAAGGACAGGGCTATCTGAGACTAATCTTATAAGAATTGAGGAAGGTAGATATAATATAGGAGTAGATATGCTCATGAATATTATAAATGCCCTGGAAACAAAAATTCTACTAGTATGAAATTAATATCCTTAGAACAAGAGGAAGAGGTCGTAAGACTATATAGGTCTGAGAAATACACCATAAAACAGATCTGTGAAATGACAGGTGTAGCCTCAGAACAAACTATATACCGTATCCTAAGGGAAAGAAATATTCCTAAACGAAATATAAGGATCATCACAAAGAAAGTTTCTGTTTCCCTGGATCATGAAACAGAGCTTATACTTGATAAGATTAAACCTAAAAACTTGTCGAAATATATTTGTGACATAATAAAGAAACAAGAACTATTAACCAAATAAAAGAAAGGGAGTAATTATGGACTTAACAACATTATTCGTAGCTTATGTAGGTTATAAGGTATATGATGCCTTAACTGGTGATAATAAGAAAAATAAGAGTAAGAAATACAAGAAGAGTAGCAGCTCTAAAAGTAGCTACAGAAGAAAGGACACGAATTATCGTGATGCCCCTGCTTGGTTCCATGATCATGGTCAGAACCTCTGATTTCTTATGACATTATTTATCATATAGAAAATAATATGGATAATAAAAATAACATAGTTTCAATCCCCCAAATATCTCGAGACGAAAGAATAGGAAGTGCTTTCAACAGTCTTTTTAAAATAATAATGGAATCAGAAAAAATTGAAGGTGAGGAACTTATTTGGGATTTTAAGGATGACCTTTTTCTTCACCCTTTTTTTCTAGCTCCACTTGCTATTTACAAAGATAACTGCAAGAAAAAAATAGTGTTTGAAAATTTAAATATAAACCTTAAGGCATATCTAGATAATGTATATTTTGAAAAGGCTTATGATGGTACTAATATTAAAGAACATGAACTAGAGATATACTTGTCTAAAAGCTATATTCCAATAGTAAAGTTTAAATGCTGTGGAAATAATATTGATAGGATACAAGAAATTCTCCAACGAATTATAGAAGAACAATCACGAGTAGATAAAAGTATGAAAACTCCTATTTCTCATATGACAAGTGAATTAATTGATAATATAGGAGAGCATTCTGGAAGTAACTACGGATACTTATTCTGTCAACGAGTCAAGAAAGAACTTTATATTGTCATAGCTGATAGTGGTAGAACAATTTATGGGAGTTACGTATATTCTGAAAAGTATATTGAAGAAATTGGAAATGATGAAGCAAAAGCTATTAAATTTGCAAATGATGGATATTCAACAAAAGATAGACCAGAAGCAGAAAACAGAGGCTATGGTATTTCGAAATCCAGAGAAATGGTAGTAGAGGGATTAGGGGGAGCTTTCTTTATGCTGTCTGGCACAGCTTTTTTCAGGCATAATGAAGATGGAATAAATGCTGTAAATATACCAGAGGAATATAGATGGGATGGCACTATTATATTAATAAGAATTCCCTTGAAGGCACCTGATGATTTTTGTTTTTACAACTATGTTGAATAAAATATTTTAATTATGAATAGAGTTATAAAAATGCAGAAAGAGCTTGGCTCTGAGATTAGGTCAAGAGCTGCAATAGAAAAGATAAAAGTCTTTATACAAAAAGAAAGAAAGGTTTATATAGATATGACAGGCGTCACATTTATATCTCGGTCTTGCGCAGACGAGCTTTATAATATTCAATTAGATTACAAGCATGTGGAAATTAAGAATCAAACTGGGGAGGTTTATAAAATGATGCGTGTTGTTGAAAAAGGAAGAACAAAAAGGAGGAATAGAGAAATACTAGACTCTTCGGTTCAAGATATGAAAAATGTAAAGCTTTTTGAAGATTTTTTACAGACAATATAAGATATCTTCTAAGACAACATGTAATATTACCATCTATTTGAACAGTAATAAAAGATGTTCATACATTTAGTGTGCAACGACTTAGAGTATTAATTCATATAATGCCTATGAATAAAAAAGAATTCTTGAACATATTAATGGAACATAAGAAGCTGGGCTTCCAAGATCAGATAGACTATAACAAGTTTTATCTCTATTCTATCGTAACTCATTCGACTGCCATTGAAGGATCAACAATGACAGAGATTGATAATCAGCTGCTCTTTGATGAAGGACTTTCAGCCAAAGGAAAAAGTATCATAGAGCAAAATATGAACCTTGACTTAAAAGCTGCTTACGAGAGAAGTATGGAGTTAGCTAAAGCACATACACCGATTTCTGTTGGTGTACTTAAACATTTAGCTGCACTTGTTATGCGGAGAACAGGTGGAGAAGTTAATGGCTTTGGTGGTTCGTTCGACTCTTCAAGAGGTGACTTACGCCTTGTGAATGTTACAGCTGGTGCTGGAGGAAGAATATATATGAATTACCAGAAAGTACCACAGAAGTTGGAAGACTTTTGCAAAGAGGTCAACGAAAGACGGAAGGAACTGTTAGAAAGTCCTGATATATACGAACAGTATAAATTGAGTTTCTATGCTCACTTGAAACTTGTTACAATACATCCCTGGGTAGATGGCAATGGAAGAATGTCGAGATTGATTATGAATCATCTTCAATACGAATTCGGATTAGCCCCAAGTAAAGTTGTAAAAGATGATAAGGCAGAATATATAAAAGCATTAAAAACCTCACAGGAGGAAGAAAGCGAAGCTCCTTTCTTAGACTTCATGTTTGAGGAACACGCTAAGAACTTACAAGAAGAAATTGAAAACTACAAACTTTCTATGGGCGACAAAGAAGTCAAACCACATAGAGGTTTTCGTAGATAGTCCATACTTAGGTCGACAAAATTTAAACCAACAAAGCAATATAAGTTATGAGAAAATTAATTTTAATAATAGCCATTGCTACAATGACTGTAGTAGCAAATGCACAGAATAAAGTGACAACTGCTAAGACTACGCCAGAAATGGTGTATTACTATACGACTTTTAATATAGTTAGAGTTAAAAACGCTGCTGATGGAAAAGAAGTTTTTGTCCCTTTCATTGGAAGTAATACTGGAGGTAACATGAAAGAATGTAGAAATAGCGATAATAAGATTATATGCTTTGAAACAACAACAAATGGCTTTAGCTATATTACAAGTCTTGGATGGGAGTTATGGTGGCATGATGATCATTATAACGCAATACAAAGATGGGTTATTAGAAAGAAGATACCTAAACAAGAACTTCAAAAATATATGGAAGAAGATATGATATTAACAGATAGCATTGAAAGAATTCCATCTGCAGTAGAAGAACTACAGAGGATGGTAAAATAATATTATGTTCACAAACAACACATAAGGTTCCAGGTAAAGCTGGAACCTTTTTTTTATTTATTTAAAATCTCAATATCATTATCACCAAAGATAAGGCGCATTACTTGATCTCTCTTATCTTTTTTTAGTTTAATCTGTAAGGAAACCTCTGGAGAATCTGAAGGAATATAATCTTCAGAAACATATCTATCTGGATATGTTATTATATCAATTTCTCGAATTGAAAGGGAAGTTGCAAGATTTGAAAGTTGATTTAGGCTTAACTGAACAGTACCACTCAATATCTTACTAAACTGAGAAGGTGAAATACCAATGTAAGATGCCATAGCAGCTTGTGTTAAGTTACTATCATTCATTATCTTACGAATATTATTTATTACTGTTTCTGTAAACATATTATTAATCTTTATTTGAATATTAAAGATAATCATTGATATTCAACCTGTTATGATATATTTTGAAACTTTATTTCAAAAAAAGACATTTTATATTTCATATTTTGAAATATTATTTCTATCTTTGCAGCATAATAATAAGTATTAAATAATAAATATTAAGTATGGGTATTAAAATTAGCGGACCATTAAGGAATATGGAAATCGGACAAACGATTGCCTTTCCGATGGAGAAGATTTTATCAGTAAGAAGTGCTGCTTCTGGTATCAGTATGTCATTAGACCGTAAGTACATGGTTAGATCTGACAGAGATACAAGGACGGTAATTGTAACAAGAGAGAAGTAAAGGCTTATGCTAACAAGAAGGGATGCAAAAATGATAGCCCAAGAAATCTTGGTTATCACACCAAACACGGATGTTGATCCAAATGAGGTTTACCTCACAATAGATCAAGCAGCAGAGTTTCTGCATCTGGCAAAAAGAACTCTATATAATCTTGGAGAAAAGATACCTCGCTGTAAAGTTGGAAAGAGGGTTTACTACAAGAAGAGTGCTCTGCAAAGGTTTATAGAAAGAAAGCTAAATAATGCCTAACCCATGACGATTGTTTATAATGTCTATATAAGTGCTGGGATACCTTCATGGCTACAGACAATGGGCAATGAAATGATAAAAATGGAAGGTTATTATTTCTCCTCTGATGAAGAAATTAAACAGTTTATCAAGAAATGTAAGAGATATATAAAGAGGAATAATAAGACCTCTGAAACAATATATCTTACAGAGGGACAAAGAACAGGAAAAGGGTATATCGCAATTCATAATAAGAATTTGTGGAATAATGATATGATAAGAATATGCTACCTAAAACTACAAGGAGAAATCCTCTTCTCTGATAGAGGATTGAAAGTATATCCACATAAATTCCTTTTCCCTTACTAAAAACTTAAAACAATAAACATGAAAGAGGCTGAAAAAATACTGGAGAGGACAAATGGTGGACTCAGAGTCTTCGAACATTTCTTCGGAGAAGCTGTTAGAAAGAAAAACTTTCTAAATACATTTCGTGAAGATAGTAATCCAAGCTGTCACTTATACTTACACAAGGAAAGTGCTGGTGACAGGTTCTATATGAAGGATTATGGCTCTTCTGAATGGTCTGGTGACTGCTTTACCATAGCTGGCAGAATCTTCAATTTAGACACAAAAACTTCTTTTGTTGAGATATTAAAGAAGATTGATAGTGAAATGGGATTGTGCATCTTTGGAGAAGCAGCTTATACCAACAATCCAAAACCAACCTGGAAAGTTCGAGAAAATCCATTGTTAGAGAAAGAGAATATAGTATCTTTTTCTCCAGCCTATAAGAATTTTATACCAGAAGATTTAGAATTCTGGAGCCAATATGGTATAAACAGAAAGACTCTGGATAGGTATAATGTAAGGAGCATATATTCTTGTAAGTTCCAGAAAGAGAACGGTAAAGAATATAATGTGTACGGAGGAAAGGCGAAGCCTGCTTTCGCTTATCTTTTCAATAGAGGAAAAGGCATAAAAATATATATGCCAAAATCACCTGTAAGATTTCTATACGCAGGAAAACTCCCTAAACCATACGTTTTTGGTTGGGAACAACTTCCACAGAATGGAAACTATGTTTTTATAACAGGTGGAGAAAAGGATGTTTTGTCTTTGGCAGCTCACGGCTTTAATGCAATAAGCTTAAATAGCGAAACTGCCCATCTGCAACCTTCCATGATAGAAGAGTTGAGTAAGAGGTTTAACCATATCGTGTTTCTCTATGATTGCGACGAGACAGGAAAAAGAGAATCATCACTACGAGTGGAAGAATGGAAGGCTTACAAAACAAGTAGAGTTGTCTTACCATTATCAGGTGATAAAAGCTCAAAAGATATAAGTGATTTCTTCTCTGAGGGGAGAACTTCAAAAGAGCTTTGGGAAATAGTAGAGTCACAAACTCAGTAACGTACAAACTCAATTAAGAGACAAATAAAAACTTTGATACGACTTAAGGCAAGGATTTATCCTATACCAATAACTTACTTTGACAAAACAAATAAACAAGAGTGGTATGTAAAAATACATAAGGATAGATTTAAACTTGACACTTTAGTCTTTCTTTATAAGCTGCTCTAAATATGAACTTAAATTAATGTGGGAATGAAGAATTTAGAAAAGTACCGAATATCTCTGATGCGTAATATCAGAGAGGTGAAGGTTTCTCATAATCAGACCTCGTCACAGAAAATAATTCGAGACGAGCTTCTGGAAGAAGGGATTGACTGGAATATAGTAAATCTCCCTATTAGGGTGATTGAATTTCAGAGTCTGAACAGGAAATATAGGGGGATTGGTATTGAGAACTCAAAAAAAGGTTATGAGTTCTACAATAGGAGTCTAATGCAGTATCCTGTATCAGTTGGAGAAAAGGGATTGACCATTGTGTCTGGAGGGAAAAGCAATGATATAGCATTTTGTTTTCATGACTCTTTGGATTATATGGCTTGGTGTTCTTATATGGCTGCACAGAAAAAAAACACTGATAATGCAGACTGTTACATCATGGGGGACTTCTCAACATTTACTGAGTTAGGGAAAATAGCAAAGAGATATAAAAAGATACTCTGCTATTTCCACAACGACCAGTGTGGAGAGGTTATGTTTAATACACTCAGAGAAATGATTAAAGGCAGCTCTGTAGTTGATATGAGCAGCTTGTATGATGGTTTTGAGTGTATCCGCTTCTATTGGAAAGACTTATTGACAAGACAGTAAAACATGGAGAATATAATACTTATTGTAATTATTGCCGTTGTCATCGGTTTGGCAGCAAGTATCTACTACGAGGTTAAGAACACCTTAGGTGATGATGATATAAGATATTAATAAAAGAAACAAGATCATGATTTTAAGAATAATATTTCTTGTGATGCTGCTATGGGCAGTCTACACAACTATACAACAGATGATACTTCTTGTAAAAGAGGCAGGACTTTATGATTGCGTTAAGAATAAAAAGAATATCCTTAGAGCTTTCATAGAAATCATAATGGATGATAGTATTACAAACAAAGAAAAAGAAGAAAGGAGAAAAGTAAGATGAGTAGCTTATTACTTTTAAGTAGCTATGTCGAGGAAGTAGTTGCTGGCTATGCTGTAGTATCAATTTCCTTAATCCTAATAGGGGTATCATTATTGATGATCCTCTATCGTATTCAAAAGTGGATTATTAAAGTCGATGAGAATATGTCGTACTTAAGAGAAGTTTTGTAAACTTATAAACAACTACAAGAAGAGAAAGAAACAAAGAATAATAAAGCAAATGCTATTGCATCAGACGTTGAAAACTCTTAGACAGAAAACATTAATGCTTAAGATTAAGTTGCAACCTTATACAATGAATATAATTTTCATATACAATTAATACCTAAATTAAATGGAAAAAATATTATCAAACATTGTGGACGCTTATTGGAATACAACTATTGGTGATGTACGTATATTCGTCTTTCTTACAATAGCGGTGTTAGCATTATTAATTCTTTACAAACCCTTGAAACTATGCTACAAAATTCAGAAAGAATTGGAACCAATAGATTGGGATGGATGTATGGACAGTGAAGACGAAATAAAAGAAAAAGAAGAAACGTCTTGTTCTTCAGGCGACCATAACATATTTAGCTGTATACATGATTTTTCTGAAATAAAGAGTGGTGGAGAGAGTTCTATTGTAGCAATCACTGGAAGATGTTCTGGAATAAACAGTCGTGGAAAAAGTTCTGTCGCTGCAAGTACAGGGAATTATTCACTAGCAAATAATAATGCTCAAAATTCTATTGTAGCAAGCACTGGAGAGGATACAGTTGCGAATAGTTGCGGACAAAGTTCTATTGTAGCATGTACAGGAAGTCATTCAGTTGCGAATAGTTGTGCACAAAGTTCTGTCGCTGTAAACACAGGAGAACATACGGTAGCAAACAGCTATGGAGAGAGTTCTGTCGCTGTAAACACAGGAAATTCTTCTATATCCATAAGTACCGAGGAAGGTTCTGTGGCAATAGTAACTGGTAAAGAATCGTTCGCAAGGGCGAAGAGAAAAGATTCTATTGCACTTGTAAGTGGAATAAAAAGTAAAGGTGGTGGTAAGTTAGGTTCATGGATAATTCTTACTGAAAGAGAAGAAGGCTGTGGCGAGGTATGTCCTATAAAGGATATAAAAGTATTAAAGGTAGATGGAACAAACATCAAGGCAGACACTTGGTATAGATTAGTTAACGGAAAAATAACAGAAGATGGAAGTATAACAGAAGATGAAAGTATAACAGAAGAAGATCTTGAAGAATGGAATACTTCTATTAAAAACGATTAATTAGATAATACTCTGCAAATAATATTTGATATGAAAGATAATACAAATTTGGCGAACCAATTAGATGCTATGGTTAGCCAGTGTCAAAGAATGAATGCTGGTAAACTTAGAATGTCATTCAAACGAGAGGATGGTTATACTATTGAGATAACAGCACGACGGACAGATGCAAAATTTGATGATGAATTTAGTGATAAGGAACTAAAATACATCAAAGAGACAATGATAGAAAAAATAAGCAGCGTTTCTAATAAGAAAGCTGTTGAAAAGGCTTTTGGTATAATCAATGTATGCCAGGAACTGTTAGGAGAACCACAGTTTGAGTCTGTAGACGAGATTATAAATTCTACTCTGTAAAATCAGTAATAATAAAATAAGAACTATATGAGTGTACTTTTTCGTGTAGGCTGTGTTTGCACAGGTTTGTGCCTATTGTGGAATGTTATTCTATGTATATTCTATGCATGGAACTATTCCTCCATAGAAATGACGTTACTATTTGATTTTGATAAGAAGATGGTTAGGCAATGTAAGTTTCTGATTAATGCAATCAAATTAACGGCATATTTCACTATCATTTTCTTGTTACTTACTATTATCATGTATCTTAATCTTTAGGTAGAGTATGAAAAATAAAGATAAAATCTTAGACAAAATAAAGAAACTGCTGAAACTCCAGAGTTCTGTGGAGTTGAGAACCATACATATCGGATGAATGAACTTACTGGGAAATTTGCATATGTTGTTCTGACAATAGCACATCTTGATCATATTCCAGAACATTGCGATCCCGATAATCTGCGTGCCTTGTGTCAACGATGTCACAATCGTTATGATGCAGAACATCGGAAAGAAACGAGATTAAGTAACAGTATTAAGAAGAAAACAAATGAATAATATTAAACTTTTATACATAGACTTGTTTTGTGGAGCAGGAGGAACTACTACTGGCGTTGAACAAGCAGAGTTTGATGGACAAGCGTGTGCAAAAGTTATTGCATGTGTAAACCATGACGTAAATGCCATTGCATCACACCAGGCAAACCATCCTCATACATTACATTTTATGGAGGATATCCGTACTTTAGACCTTACTAATCTTATTTTACATTTAAGAAGAATGAAGTCAAAGTACCCAGCAGCTTTAGTCGTTTTATGGGCTTCACTTGAATGTACAAATTTTAGTAAGGCAAAAGGAGGACAGCCTCGTGATGCAGATAGTAGAACGCTTGCAAATCATCTTTTTCGTTATATAGAAGAAATAGATCCAGATTATATTCAAATTGAAAATGTGGAGGAATTTATGAGCTGGGGTGATATGAATGAAAAGGGGCATCCTATATCAAAGTTAAAAGGCAGAAATTATATCCGATGGACTAATAAGGTTATGTCTTATGGATATAATTATGACTGGAGACTATTAAACTCTGCTAATTATGGAGCGTACACATCAAGAAAGAGATTTTTCGGACAATTTGCAAAGAAAGGACTTCCTATAGCATTTCCTATTCCAACATATTCAAAAAATGGAGATAGTGGAATGTTCCAGATATATAAGAAGTGGAAGCCTGTCAGAGAAGTTCTTGACATAAATGATGTGGGACAAAGTATCTTTGCAAGGAAAAAGCCGTTGTGCGAAAAGACTCTGAAAAGAATTTACGCTGGTCTCATTAAGTTTGTGGCTGGTGGCAAAGATGCTTTCTTGGTCAAATACAATTCGATGAGCCAGAGTGGCAAGTATGTGGCTCCAGGACTTGATGAACCATGTCCTACAATCGCTTGCCAAAATCGTCTGGGCGTTGCCAATGTCAACTTTATGTCTAAGGCTTTCAGTGGAGATCCATACTCCAAAAACCAGTCGATTGATGTACCTGCAGGAACCATTACAACCAAGGATCATCATTGCTTTGTAACAGCTTACTACGGAAATGGAGGGAATCGCTCCGTTGAGTCCCCATGTCCTACGCTCACGACAAAAGACCGGCTGGGTTTAATATCAAGCAGGTTCTTGACCAATGAGTATTCCGGCGGTGGACAGCTGTCAAGTATTGATGAACCATGTCCTGCCGTCCTAACGATACCCAAACAAAAAGTTGTGGATTGTTTTCTGATGAATCCACAGTTTAAATCAGCCGGTGGTGATGTTGATAAACCGTGCTTTACTCTGATTGCTCGTATGGATAAAATGCCTCCATATATAGTTAACACAGAAAAAGGATTAGGAATAAGAATGTTTGATACAGATAGCGAAATGACCCTTAAAATTAAGGAGTTTATGGCTATGTATGGCATAATAGACATTAAGATGCGAATGCTGAACATAAGCGAGTTAAAACGTATTATGGGATTTCCAAAGGGATATATCCTGGTCGGAACACAAGCTGAACAAAAAAAATATATTGGCAATGCTGTTGAAGTCAATATGAGTAAAGTTCTTTGTGAAGCTATCTGTAATAGATTAATGCAAAACTCTATTGCTATTTAACAAAGAACCAATTATAAAGATTAAAGTTGGAATGAATAAGATAAAACAAAATGATTCCTTTAAAAAGGGATTTTATATGGCAAAAGAAGAGATTATAAACCTTATCTACGATCTTCAAGATGAGTTATGGGGTGACAGAAAGGGATACAACTCTGAAATGAGAGCGCAGATGGAGTTTTGTAAGGAACTTCGCAAAAAACTAAGCAACTTTAGTTTAGATACAATATCTCAGAAACCAGTGTTTCATAAGGACTGATAGATAACATACACTTGTGATACTACAAGGTAATTAAGAGCATACTGATATGAGTAAAACTGAAAGTTTACATTATAAACTCTGCTGTGAAGGTGCAAAATGGATGCGTAAGCAGGAGTGGTCTTCTTACAAAATTGTTGCCGTAGAACTTTGTACTGTAAATGCAGAAAATCCTGATGTATGGGGAACAACAGGTTTCAAATCAATGATGATAGAAGTTAAGACCTCACGAGGAGACTTTCTGAAAGACAAAGCGAAGAAATTTAGAACTGAAGATGACGAATATAGACATTATGCACTTGGTAATAAAAGATATTACTTAGCACCAGAGGGTATTATAAAACCAGCAGAACTTCCTATTTCATGGGGACTGTTAGAATGGAATGGCAGTATGATAAACGTCATTAAAGAAGCGGAAGAACTTGTATGTGAAAATATGGGAGAGGTTGCTATGCTTTGCTCTATCATGCGTAGAGAGGGAGTAAGAACTGGCATTTTTAATTATAGAAAGAAATAATGAAGGGAGATATATTAACACAGCTACAACGGATTTCCAATCAACTCGATTGCATAGGACGAGACATGAGAGAGGAAGAAAGAGTATATGCTGCAGAACTAAAAGACAGACTTGCAAAGGGCATCACTGGCGATGCTGCTGTAAAGCATTACAATGAGTGGATGGATAAGGCAGGAATGTCACACTTGAAAGCAAAATAATAATATTAAGGGAATAATTATGAATATAACAAATAGAAAAGAACATAAGAAGGAGAATCCTCCATATGGAATATACTACATGCTGTCAGCGTGTATATGTTTCTTATTACTTAAAGAACAGGAGTCAAAACCTATAGGTAAGGGGCTTCGCTTATATTTACGTAAAGCAAAAAGAGTATGTAGACTATCGTTAGGTTATTTACTTTATAAGCTCTTTTATATAGCTGGAAAATATATAAAACTTTAAGACAAAGATAAATATGAAAACAAAAGAATTAAAAGAAGGGGATAGCATTAATATCCCTGAAGGATGTGTTCCAGTAATTAAAGACAATGTGATAGTCTTTAAGAAACAATTTGAGGATGGAGATATTCTCACCTCAATGTTTACTAATGATATAGTCTTTATATTCAGGGAAAATAAAACAGATCCAGAAGATTATAGAAACCGCTATTATGTATGTTTTTCTGGCAGTAGAATTCATGTTGCTTCAGAAAATTCTATGAAATATTGTGGGGTTAAGCAAAATGTAAGACATGCTACAGAAGAAGAAAAACAATTCCTTTTTTATAAGATGAAAGAAAACGGATTAGAGTGGAATGAAAAAGAAAAGCGAGTAGAAAGGATTTGGTGGGAGCCAAAAGAAGATGATAAATATTATTACATCAGTTCAACATTTGAGGTTAATGACACGATATATCGTGATAGTATTAAAAATAAATTGCATGTAGAAAACTACAACAGTTTCCATACTGAAGAGCAAGCAACAAAAGCTGCAAGTCGTATGAAAGAAACATTACGCTTGTACCACAAAGAGATAGGAGAATAGAAATATAAAGAAGAAACTATAAATGTACTCATTTCAAAGCAGATTGCTATTATTAAAATAAAAGAAATATGAAAGCAAGATTTATAAAAACAGGAGAAATAGTAACAGTTATTGCTATTTCAACAGAACATATGACTATTCAATGTTATGGAAATGATGGAATTGTACGCCTAATTTCATTGAGTAGAGGTGATATAGAGATTATACCTGATGCAGAAAAAGATATCGACTGGGAACATCGCAGATATGAGATTGCGAGAGAAATACTCTCAGCTCTTATAACAGCTCGCACTCAATGCAAAGATTATAAAAGCATAGCCAGTATAAGCATAGAAATTACTGATGCATTTATTAAAGAATTAAAAAAATAAAATTGTATGGAAAGAAATAAATACAACAAGGCTGCTTGGCTTGTAAAACGTATAGACGAATTAGACAGAATTTGTGAACTTGAAGACCTCGATTTTTTTGAGCTGAATTTTCAAAGAGTAGGATTCGTTTCTTTTTGCGTGGATCATGAATTAAAAAGTAAAGTTCAAGAACTCTGTAAGTCATTAAAAGAAAAACTTGAAAAAGAGTTTGAGGAGCTATAATCTCGTGAATAAAAAATGTTTCCTCACCTAACAGTTTGGATTTTTCTTAAAACATCAAAATAAACAATTATGGAAAGAAATGCAATTATTCAGAAGATTAGGAAGCTTATGGAATTGCAGCTCTCTGCAGAAAATGTAGGGCAGAGCGGTGAAGCATTTGCTGCTGCTAATGCTATCCATAAACTACTGACAAAGTATAATCTATCACTTGATGAAATAACAAGTGGAGAGGACGATGAAAAAGATGGTTTGTATATATCACCCAAAATGCAAGCTCATGATGAGTACGGCAATTGGAGAGATATACTTATGGTTAAGTTAGCTGACAGGAACTACTGTCGAAATTTAGGAAATGTAAAACAGCCATCAATCATGATGGTGGTAGGCAAAAAAGAAAATGTAGAGATAGTTATACAGCTTTACAACCGTCTTTCTGAGATATTTCTTCTTAAAGCAAAGAATGGACTTATTGCTAAATACGAAGAAGAGGAAGGAAATATGACTCTAAATCAGCAAAATGATTATATGGAGTCATACCTTCTCGGTTGTGTGGATGGTCTAATGGAGCATCTGGATAGTGTAGAAAAAAACACAGAGGAGAAATTTTTAGCTATCAGATGGAAATCAAAGATTAATTCATGGGAAGAGAAGCACGCTAACAGAGAAGGGCGAATTAAAGTAGAGGTAGATATCAAAGAAGAGGATGCTTACACAAGTGGTATAGTAGAAGGTAGAAATACCAGATTATATCAGGAAATAAAATAAGGAGGATATTATGCAGATCTTTAAAGCAAGAAATACGGATTTAGATATAACATCCGAATCATGGAGAAAAGCTTCCTACAAAGAAATGGAAGAAAGAATACCTAAGACAGTAAGATTACCACGTAAGGCTATCAGAGAGGTTGTTGTACCAATAAAAAAGGAGAACACTATAGAAGACCTTATGAGAATCAATGCAGAGCTTCTAAAGATATATAAGATAGATTGCTTTCAATTTACCATTGATAGAAAAGAAGGTAAAGCACATCTTCTATTCGATTATCTGGATAAGGAAACTGGACTATCCTACGTATTCAATAGCAGTGATCAGAAGATGATCTATGCAATGATTATGATGATGCTTAAGTATTCTTCTGATAGAGAAGATGTAGGAAAAAGATATTTCCTACTTAACTACTATAAGAAGGATCAAGATGTTTATAGAAAACTTCTTGATGATATACAACATAAAGACTTCTCAAAGGACAACTATTGTGTTCTTAAAGACATTTTGGAATACGTAGAAAATGTCTGTGAGGGTAAGGTTAAATAATAAAGTAATTAAGGGAATAATTATGAATATAACAAAAGATTGGAGGTGGTATCATAATAGCACTATGGTACATCTATGGGTTAATCTTCTTATTTCAGCAAGAGAAGAAGACGGATGGCATGGAATGGTAGAAGTTAAAAAGGGACAAGTCATAACTTCATTGTCAAAGCTGTCCGCAGAAACAGGAATATCTATAAGAAAAATAAGAACTTGTCTTTCCAACCTTGTAAAGAGCGGTGAGATTAAAGAAATGACAAATAATCATTACCGTATCATTACAATTATAGATTATGATATGTACCAAAAAACAGATGTAGTCTATAATAAAGATTCTCATACAGAAATAAAAGAAGACGACAAGCGAAATAATAATATAACTACTTGTATATCAGAAGATAATAAACATATATCTGATAAATTGACAAACAAGTGTCAAACCAATGACAAACAAGTGTCAAACCAAGAAATTACCACAGACAAACAAGTGTCAAACATAAAGGATTCTATCTCAGTAACTTATGACTGTTATAACTTAAAAACTGACAGACCAGTGACAAACAGTGTAAAAGTTGGAGAAAAAGAAAAAAAAGAAAAAAAAGAAAATTCCCCCCACACCCCCTATAAAGAAAAAAAAGAAAAAAAAGAAAAAGACCCGACGGTGATGCGCACGAAAAAGGCTGGTGGCAAAACGGAAGAGGAAATGGTCCAAGAAATAAAAAACGACCAACGATGGTTGGAAGCAATTTCCCAATATCATAACCTCACAGCTGATAGAGTGTACCAGATGATCAACAAGTATTGCATTCACAGAATTTGTGCAATGAGCAGCTCTGACAGCATAAGAGACATAAAAAGGCATTTCGATAACTGGTTAAGAATTCAACTAAACGAAGAAAGAAGAGACAATGAAAGAAATCGAGTATACCAGAAGCGAACAGGAATATCAGCAAATGTTTGCAAGGCAGCTAACTACCGTTCAACGTTTTAAGCTTGATCTTCCAGAAAATGAAGCGATAAAAATTCTAACGGCTGCCTACAAAGCGCAAGTTGAGAACAGACATTGTCAGTTTCTTGAAGACGATGATATTATTAGAGCTATTGAGTTTACAGCATCTTGGCTGACGTTGGAAAATAAAAAGCCAGGCTTATATTTCACTGGATTTTGCGGTACAGGTAAAACAACGATGATAAAAGCTATCAAGATGGTTGTGGACTGGTATTACTCTAACACTCGATTTAAGCCAACGATGACTATAATAAAGGCTACAGACCTTGCATCAATGGCATTGAATAATAATTACGAATTTAAATTACTTGCCAAGAGAACTCTACTTGCAATAGATGATATTGGACAGGAACCAGCTGTAATATCAAACTATGCAAACGTAACGAAGCCGTGCATAGAAATACTCTCAGAGAGATATGATACACAACTAACGACATTTATATCTTCAAATCTTGCCCCAGAGAATATAAAAGAGTATTATGATGAAAGGCTATCTGATAGATTTAGGGAAATGATGGATATTATACCATTTGAGAGTAAAACATTTAGAAAATAAAACAAAGAATATGCAGAAATTTTATGTACAAGAGACAATAGGAGGTTGGAGACAAACACCAAGCTTTGAGGGTACTTATGAAGAGTGCGTACAGTATCTTAATGATTATCGTAACGATAGTAGAAGCTCTTTTACTATCGTTAGTGAAAATGAATTACAAGTGGATTACTTGTAAGATAACGAAAGAATAGAACTTCGCATAAATGTTCTTTTTACAAACAAAACTTTTAGAAAATGAAGAAGTACATAATAACTTTATCAAAATTCTTTCTAAAGCAACATATAAGAGCTGGAGAAGAAACAGGCTTCAAAGATAGTTTTCTTAAAGGAAAGAAAGTGCATACTATTCGTGCAAACTATAATTTATGGGAAGCAAGAATTAAGGAGGTGCAAGAAGGGAAAGCAGTATTATCCATACGACAATGGTCTGGGTTACCATACAGAAGTAAGCAGGATGAAATAACTGAACTTTCAAAAGAAGACGGAGTAGGTATTCAGAAACTTACATTTAACAAAGATAGTAATGGAGAGTTTTTCCTGGAAGACCTTGATATAGATGGAAAATATATTGATTTTGATAAGCTAGCAGCTAATGATGGTCTTCTAACAGAAGATTGGTGTAGATGGTTTAAAAGATATGATCTGTCAAAGCCTATGGCTGTGATTCATTTTACATCTTTCAGATATTAGTTTCTCTATAAGTAAATGAAAAAGGTATGACAAAATTAAAAATTTATCTAGCTAGTAGCTGGCAAAATAAAGAGTATGAGCAGGTTCTTAATACATTAAGATTAGAAGGTTATGAAACTTATGACTTTAAACATCCTGAAAATAAGGAACTGAGTAGTTTCGACTGGGAAAAATTAGATAAAAAGTGCAATAGGTGGAGTTGTTCTGATTTTAAGAAGGCTCTGAATCACCCAGAGACAATTAAAGCTTTTCAGAAGGATTTTCAAGCAATGCAAGAAGCTGACTTTTGCGTATTACTATTACCATGTGGTCGATCAGCACACTCAGAAGCAGGATGGATGAAAGGAAATGGAAAAAATGTTTTCATTTTAGATTTATCAGAAAATCCGAAACCAGAACTTATGTATAGAATGTATGATGATTACCTAACAGAAACGCAAGAATTAATAGAGCGAATTAAATTAATTTTGGTAAATCAATAAGATTCAGAACTTCGTCGCTAAAATTAAATTAGGGAGACATACAATCTGTCTCCCTTTTGCTTATACCATATAAAAACATAAATGATGTTTTAGAACTATAATTCAAAAAAATGATAGAGAAAATTGAACTATTCAAAAAGAGGAAAATACAGGTTTCTCTGTGAATAGAATTATTTTTAATACAGAAGTAGAAATAAATAAAATATTTAATTGCTATAATAAAATATTTTGGTTATCTTTGCATACTGAATGAAAAAATAAAGTAATGAAAGCAAAGGCTTTAGATAATCTAAAAGTCGCACAGGAGCTGATAAATAAAAAAGAAGCTTGCTCAAACACTGTAAGCATACATTGTTCATATTATGCTGTTTTACAGTATATGAAATATATATTAGCACATACAGACGACCCGATATCATATCACGAACAAACTCAACAAACAAAACATCAGAGTTCTCATGAATATGTGATCATTGAAATCAAACAAAGAATTTCACACCCTAGAGATGCAAGGGATTTTGTTCAAGATGTGAGAGATTTGAAAAAAGATAGGGTTGAAGCTGATTATTCTGAAAGACAATTCAGTCTTGACGAAAGTCTAACATGTAAAGACCAAGCTAATAGACTTATATCTAAATTAAAACGTTATTTTGGAGATATATGAAAAATAATGAAATAGAAACCCGACTTAGGACTTGGTTTGAGGAAATGGTTGATCGCTATAAGTGGTTAAACATAAAATTTGAATATAACAAAACAAGAGGAATATATCTCGTTTCTTATTCACCTGTTCAGAAAATAGAAGAAAGCGATTCTTTTATTAAAGAAACTATGGATTTTGAAGATAAGATGAATTTTCTTTATGGTGATGATTCGCCTTTATTTTGTGATGAAGAAAAGTATTTTAAACTTTCTTCTAATGCAGAAATAATAAAATCCAGATTTAAATTCTTTGATATAAACATAGCAAAAGAAAAACTTACGCAGACTTCTAATTTTTCTTCACCATTATATAAAATTCAAGACTGTAATTATTACTCTAATAATTACGCATTAGCTGCATAAAGATATGAATAAAAAGGTAGAAAAAGCACGTTTCAGATTCGTTGAATATCTTTTCAAGGAAACATCGATCAAACTTACAGGAGAAGATATAAGTGATGATGTAGAGTTTGGAATAGAACCTAATGGCATTTTTGAGGAAGACAATAAGATGTTTATCCTTACACTAAATGTTTTGGTCAAAGACAAGAAGAGTAGTTTAGAAGTTAAAATGACTGTTACAGGAAAGTTCGAATATGAAACTAATGATATACAAGAGTTAGTCCCATACTTGGGATTTAATGCGCCGGCAATTATGTTCCCATATATACGAGCTTATATAACTAACATAACAGCTCTTGGAGGAATGTCACCTATAATTCTACCAACACTAAATATGGAAAGTGTCGGTAAAGAACTATTAGACAAAATCAGTTCTAATAATGGATTTAAAACCAACTAATGCTTATTACAAAAAATGTAGGTGCTGACATAGAAAAAACGCTACTAGTCGGTAGAAATATTAAAGAAAAAGAGGATGTTTCAAGGCATCCTCTTTTTATTTAATAAAGATATACGGAATAATACTCTTTCTACTTATTGTTATACTTCAACCATTCTCTTTTAAAATCTTCCATTGTTATTCCTAATAGTTTCGTCTCACGGAAGAGAGAAGGGAGAGACTGAATAAGAAAAATTTTAAGACGAGCGGTTATAATTTGCTCACGTGCAGCAGATGAAACAAAGTAACCAAGACCACGCCGTTTATAGATGATTTTTTTAAAAGAGAGAAGTTCAAAAGCCTTCACTACAGTGTTAGGATTCACCTGTAACATAACAGCAAATTCACGAATAGACGGTATTCGATCATCAACTTTATATGTTCCTTTTATAATATCTTCGCAAAAGTGGTCGTATACTTGCTCATAGATAGTCTTTTTACAAATAAAAGTCATAAACGTTAATCCATAGGAGACCCCCCGCATCTGTAAATAATTAATCCTATTCTTAATGGAATACTTTTAGTTACTTTACTTTGCTATACTGAATGTACCTACAGGTATTGCTGTTGCATTAATGATAGATAAAAAGAAAATACCATATTCACCTGGTATCATTTCATTTTCTGGTAAAGTAAGGATATATGACTGAGTACCATATTTATGTGCTACGAAGTTAACATAGCCACTCTTCTGAACTTTCTCAGAACCAAGAAGTGTTGGTGAGAACTCCATCCATTGAATACGGCGGTCTTTCTTTGAACCATTGAAACGAACTATACGGTAGAGTTCCATAGGATCATTTTCATTGTCCTTAGCTTTAATAACTAAAGAAATGGTTTTCATGTCTTTTGGTATAACATAAGATGAATGAGGACCTTCAAATACAATATCCATTCCATTTGCGCCTGCAAGAGAACCTGCAGCATCCGCCATCTGACTAACACCAGATGCTGTAGTCATTGTTTTAACACCAGTTGAAAGCGCACCAATTGAATTAGCATTAACGCCAACAATTAAGCCAGCTGCACCAACAGCTGATGATACTCCGCCAACAATCTTAGACCACTTGGATACCTTGTTCTGATGACTCTTAATTGTGCCACTTTCTTTTGGTAATACAACAAAGGAAGAGTCACTTGTCATGAGACAGTAATTGTTAATAAACTCTGGCTCTTTTACAACTTGATTACTTTGTGCAAAAGATGAAGCTACGCACATAATAAATAATGTACTGAGTATAAGCTTTTTCATAAATTTTTAAATATAGAATAAATAAGATTTATTTAATATAATGAAGTAATGATGTGTAAAGGTATATATAATTTTGGTTTGTAAAGAATGTGATACGATAAAAATTATTTTTTAACAAAAAACCTCTGCCATAAAGACAGAGGAGGGATCGTAATTTGTTGGAGGGAATAGTCCAATAATATAACAATGCAAAGATATATGTTTTTCTTGTAATAACAAAATAAAACAATATAAATATTATGCTTTTAACATATTCTAATTGATAACAATATATATTGATTAGAAATTATCTATTATGTCACTAATACAACCCTTGATGTATCCATTGTTGCTTGGTGTGTCATATCTTATAAATTTATTTTCCTAACTTGTCATGATACTGTAATAAAATAGATTTCAGCTTGTTGGTACTTTCCACTAACCTCATGTCGATACTTCTATTTTATTAGACAAAAATCAAGAATATCAAACAAACAATTCCTGTTGCATAGAAAAGAATGTTTGTAATAAAGATATCTAATTCCTTAGCATGTCTATAAAGAATATTATTTCTCTTTATATTATAGATAGTTTCTTTTGCTAGCAATTTAGTACATCTTATGATGAACAAAACTATCATTAATTTACATAAAAGAAAGATGAGTGTCATAACTATAAATTTATTTTCCTAACTTGTCATGATACTGTAATAAAATAGATTTCAGCTTGTTGGTACTTTCCACTAACCTCATGGCTATACTTTTCGCATCATATTCATCACGGAAATAATTGCCGATGTCAAAAAGGTAATTATCTATGGAAGAATATGTGTCATAAGTTGGCTCTACCTTAAAATTTGCATTTACAAAATAGTAGGTACCATTATTTTCTGCTCTCCATCTTTTTAAGAAAACATCATAATTTTTAGCATCCCAGTACAGACGTTGTTCTCTCATCTTGTCAAACAAGATTTCTTTCTCCTCGTCAGTAGCAAGACGTATCTTAGACTGGTACTGATCGTGTTTTTTTACAACAGGTATGTCCTTATTTCTTTTTATAATACCACCATGTTCATATACAACTAAGCAATTATACACATCATTTTTTTTGTCTCTGTATCCTGCACAGATTGCTGTTACAGTTACGTTATAAGTGGAATAAGGTACATGATATGTGCAAACAACAACATCCCCTCTTTTGGGGACATAGTCTGTATCTTTAAATTCCGTCTCAAAAATGACTTTACCATCTTCAATGACCGCCTTGCAACCTTCGGGGATATTTATGATATCCCCTGACTTAACCTTTATGCTCATACTCTAAAATTTATTAGTTTAATAGATTATTCTTTGATATTTACAGATTTACGTATTGTTTTATTACTATACATACGTATAGTTGAATATACGTATACAAAGATATATATTTCTTGTAACAACAAAATATTTTTAGTTATCTTACTTTGGTATACTGAATGTACCTATCGGAATCGTTTTTCCATTAACAGCGGACAAGAATATACCATATTCACCTGGTATCATTTCTTTTTCTGGGAAGGTAAGAGTATATGACTGTTCTCCATACTTATGAGCTACGAAGTTAACATAGCCACTCTTCTGAGCTTTCTCAGAACCAAGAAGAGCTGGTGAAAACTCCATCCATTGAATACGGCGGTCCTTCTTTGAGGCATTGAAACGAACTATACGATAGAGTCCCATAGGATCAAGTTCATTATCCTTAGCTTTAATAACTAAAGAAATGGTTTTCATGTCTTTTGGAACAACATAAGAGGAATGTCCTCCTTCAAGAACAATATCCTTTCCTTTTGAGCCTGCGAGTTCTCCAGCAGTAGTAACAGAATTAGAAACGTTACCAACACCCCCAGTCGCATTAGAAACTGTGTTCTGATGACGCTTAATTGTACCAATCTCTCGTGGTAATGATTCAAAAGAATCATCACTTGTCATAATGCAGTAACTGTTAATAAACTCTGGCTCTTTAATAGGGCTGGGAAGGAAAACTTTAAACACTAATAAAAGTAAATTTATGAAACATAATAATGTAATAATGTCCCAAGCTTTTTCTCGATTCATGATAATAAAAATTATTGCTTTCAAAGTTATCCAAAATATTTGGAATTAAAAGCATATTATACAATTTAGGTAAACTCTTAAAATTCTAATTGATAACAATATATATTGATTAGAAATTATCGATTATATCATTGATACGCCCATGAAGCTGCTTGTTAACTTTTATCTCACCATATTTCTTCTCATACCTTCTGAGAAAACCTGAGATTCCTGCACCAATAATATCTTTGATTGCACATCCTTCTATCTGACAAACAGCACGTAGCTTATCCATGTCAGACTTAAGAACTACAGTACTTATTTGCTCAGTTTTCTCTTTTCTAGGTTTAGGACCACGTTTTTTAGGAGAAGAATCCACCTCAGAAGGTGAAGTATCTTCTACAGATGGGAGATTAGATGATTGTGTTTCTATCGGTGAAGAAGTCAAACCAGACATCAAATTCTTAATAGAACTATCGAGATTTTTCTTTGCCATATTTGTATTGATGTATTTATATATTCATTAATTGATTAATTGATAAGTTGATTAATTAACGAATGAATATAATTTCTTATTGTAATATAGTTAATAATTCTTCTGTAAATGATAAATAATCTGCAGCACCATTGCTTTTGGGAGCATACTCAATGATGTTTGAGGACTCTAAAGGTGCTTCTGCAATAGTAACATTTTTACGAATCTTTGTTTTAAAGATAAGATCTCCCCAAGATGATCTTAATTCTTGCTCAATACCACTTGTTAATTTGGTCTTTTCCCAACGAGTAATAAGAACACCAGAGACATGAGCTTCTGGATTTAAACACTCACGTACATTTGAGATAAACTCATTAATCATTGCTAAACCTTTAAATGGGAGAACTTCTGCAATAAGTGGAATAATAATATCTGTTGCAAAAGTACAGGCATTCAACGTTAGAACGCCTAAAGATGGTGGACAATCCATAAGAATAAAATCGTAGTTCTCTTTAATAGGAGACAAAGCACGACTTAAAACTCTTTCTCTTGCAATTACAGAAGAGAGCTGAATGTCAACCATTGCAAGTTCCTGAGAAGAAGGTATAAGGTCAAGATTCTTTGAAACATTATAAGGCTGTGGAGACTCTTTAAAAACTAAGATGTTATATATGCTTTGATATACATCTGGGAGCTGCTTCATACTATACGTTAAGTTTGCCTGTGCATCAAGATCTATAAGGAGAACTTTAAATCCCTTTGATGCAAGGATTGATCCCACACTAGCAGTTGTTGTTGTTTTGCCGACACCTCCTTTATGATTAGCGAAAGCAATAATTTTTGTTGAACTACTCATAATTATAACAATTTATAAATACATATTTTTATGTTTCTGAAATTACGAATACAAAAATATATGTATTTCTAAAATGTAGAAAATATGTATTGTTAAAATTATAAATTTAACATTTGCCTAATCTTTTCTTTTAGATCTAATAAGCGTACCACAACTAATGTGACATTTTTTATTAAGGACAACGCCACCTTTACTTAAACCTACACGTTCAAGTGAAGATTGTGTAATACCAATCTGTTCAGAAGAAAGAACAGAATATATTGCAGGAATTGAACCAAAAAAGTAACTTTTTCTACCTTGAAGAAGGTGAACATGAATTATTTTTGTCATATAAGAAAGTTTTTTGCAAATATACAATATAATAATTATATACGATATTTTAATTATAAAAAAATTACTATGATAATATATAGTTTTGAGTAAATAATGCAAATAACAAACATAAATCTTACTGAATTGTTAATTTAGAAAGTACATCTAATTTAATTAATAGTTAAGTTCATTAATCAATATATTTGCAGAAAAAAAAGATAATGAAAGTGATTAAAAAAACAATTAAAATTTTGTTTATTATCAGTACACTGATAGTAACAAACGTTTTAGTATCTTGCTCTGTAAAACCAAAGTATAATTTTGAAAATGCAGAACAAGCTGTACAAGAGTGTCGAAATCATCTTGCTGATCTGAGAGAAAAAAAGAAAGCAAATATTGAGGAGCTAACAAACTTGACAACAGATTGGCTGGAACTAGAGGACTCAGTATATACTGTAATGGACAGAGACAGCTCTGTAACTATAAACAGTAAAATAGCTGAAGATTATTTCAGAGTAGCAGATTCAATACATCATGAAATAGCAAGAATAACAAACTCGGAACAGAGATCCCTTAAGGATGTCATATCATTAAAGATAAAAACAGCAAGAGGACGAGAAAAAATGATGACCTCTAAGGATTATAAAGATGCTGTAGCTTATTTTAGTAAGCTAGACGAAACAGGCGTGTACGCTGATCCAAATACAGCTATTAAAGAGTACGTAAATCTTATCAATAACACAAAGAAATTTAAGAACCTGAATGATGTCAGTACTTTTATGACAAAAGAAGATATTTGTTTTCGTTCATTAATTCAATTCTTACCGCAGGTACAACAATCAACATTAAAATATATAACAGATAAAACTGGAGAAATTTTTGGCGACTTATACAAAACAGTGACAGGTAGAAATAATGATAGCAGAGAAATGATATTTCTCACCATGCGATTTAATCGTAGAGTGGTACTTAATGCGTTAGCCTGTGAAAAGGATATAAAGGCAAAAAAACGTCTGGATAGAGTACAAAGAGCAAACTACAGATGGATGCTGATACAACCAATGATGACACTTGATAGCTATTCATTAACGTGTCTGAGTAATGACCAGGAGGAACAGATATTAAGAATAGCTGATAACCTACCAGAATATATTTGCTATCTCGATGGTAACACAGAAGAGGCAAAGAAAAATTCCCAGAAGCTAATTGATATGTTGTCAAATTATTTCTTAAAGACATATTTAAGAACGCTCGTATAAGGTTAAACAAAATTTATACTATAAATATATGGAAATAAACATCAGAAATTTAAGTAACTTATTAAATACTACAGGCTTCATAAATGTAGATAAAATGGAGTCCAATAAAACAAGTGTAAATACAGAAGTGCACTATCCTTCTGATAACCAATTTTTATTTAGTGACATAACTAATAAACTACCCAAATTACACATACTTTATAAGGCGGAAGAGGAAAAGGGTATGAAAGAAAAATGGGTACTTTTTAGTGATCCTTTTAAAGAGAATATGTACATCATATTTCTCGAATCTGATATGTTTGGAGTTACAGACTATATTACCGCAGAGGTATATGATAGCCTTGAAATTTTCTATACAAGATTACTAAAGGAACTAAAAAAAGAACCAGGAGTAATGAAACGTAAAGAAAAGATGTCTATCAAAAAATTAATATCAATATTCTTCTAAAATATTATATTATGGTTTACTTATATATCAAAATTATCTTAGCTATTTTACTATCAGCTATACCTTTCTTATTTGCAATTTTCATAAAGCCAAAGGCAAAAGAAGGAAAATGGAAAAATGTGTTTACACTCTCAGATATAAATTCTGAGAAAGTAGCTAATGGAGCTGGCAAGATTAGGAAATTCATAATGAGAATATACGAGGCAATGAAGTATTCTGATAATGCCAGGAAGTTCTTTATTATGCTTTTGATCATAACAATGATAGTGGTTCAATGGATAGATTCTGAGGCAACACAGACAGCAGTCAAAGCAATTATAGGAAATAGAGAGAATGTTCATTTGGACAAAGAATCTATGATAAAGTTCTTTCCATTTATAACATCGCCTATTGTTACAATATTATCGATGATATACACACTTATCTTATTCAGATATAAGTGGTCAAATAAGCTGCTCACTAAAATTGGTACAAGTAAAAAAGTGATAGTATTATTTGTTGCAATGATAATGCTATCTATAGTTGTTGGAAGTGGTCGTTTTTTTCTTTTAGGTGAGATACTATTCTTAACACTTATATGGGCATTGATTTTACCTAAGAAAAAAGGAGAAGGATACCCAGATGGTGGAACGAGAATTAAGAGAGGAAAAAAAACTGAAAAATATGATATGTACAGCGAGAGAAAAGCTGCATAAATGAGTAGTAAAACAAGTTAAAATATTAACGTAAAAACTATATAAAAAAATAAGATGGAAGCAAAGAAAATAGATACTAAAGAAATGGTTGGAGAAGCTCAGCAAACAAAGAAAAAGCGTAATCTTATAATTAAAACTGACTATCAATTGTGGGAGTATCTTTTCAGAGATCAGCCGAAAAAAAGAAAAAGACATACAAAGGCTGAAGCATTCTATGATCTGATAAAAAGACAGAGAGAAGCTTTACTAATACAAGATGAAACATATCTTACAAGTACAGTAAGTGATTTCATGGAGCAGTGGACTTGGTCAAGACAAAATGTAAATATTTTTCTTGATGAATTAGAAAAAATAGGAGCTATCACCATAGAAAGGGGTAATAAAACCATAAAATTTCAGATTTCTAACGCAAGTTTAGAATAAGAATACATATAAGACCACATTTAAACCGTGAGAATAGTCGTTTTTAGGACTTCTCACGGCTTTTTACATAAGAAAACGTACCCTTGTACATTATGACAATAAGATGAGTTTAAAACAAAAAATATTCATATTTCATGGACGTATGAATATTAAAGATTCAAGTTATGAAACGAAAATAATAAAATCATTTTCCCAAAACGGAAAATCACAACCTCCATTTCAAACTTGAATTATAATTATCTCGGGCGCGATTAAAACGTATCATAAAGCACCCTAAATAGACATAAATATAAAATTAAATTGCGTACGATTCGCTTGCGAATTTTTTAGACTTATATAAGTCAGGGGGTAGCCTAATACCCACTTTTGGCAAAAAGTGGCGAAAACAAACGGGGTCTGGGACCTTTTTTAATTCACGAAAAAGAGCAAGCTCTGTGAACCGTTTGTAACAAAAAAAAGAAAAAAATAAAGCAAAAATAAAACTATGGCAAAACAAGTTTGCGATATTCAGGCTGGTAAAGGAATGAGTGTTTCTCAGAGTGATGAACATCTGAGAAAAGCAACCAACGCTATAAAAAACACGAAGTGGTCATCTAACTATGATCCTACCAGAGAACATCTTAATTTTGAGATTGGCAAAGGCGGTGTTGTAAAAGAAATTGACAAATCAAAATCTATTCCAACACGTATCAGAGAGAGTCTAAAAGCAAGGGGAATATCAGACCCTAATATAGGATTAGATAAAGCTCGATACAGAACAGTGGCTAATTTTATTCTTGGTGGATCACGTGGTCAAATGCACCGTTTAGCTTTCGGAAATCAGACGGTAATTCTGGAACCAGGAAGTGATAACTCTGGTATAACAAGAAAGAAAGATATTGAGGACTGGGCTGTTGATATGTATAAGTTCATGTCAAAGAAATATGGTGAGGATAATATTGCTGCTTTTATTGTACATTTAGACGAAAAAAATCCTCACGTTCATTGTACTGTTCTTCCTGTTACAGAAAAGAACAAAATATCATGGAAAAAAGTTATAGCAGGGGCTGATAAATTTGAGTACAGGGAACGTATGTTGAGACTTCATGATGAGTTAGCAATAGTGAATAAAAAATATCAGTTAGAAAGAGGTGAAGATATTGCACGCACTAAAGCTAAACATAGAACACTTGAAGAGTATCATCAATGGGAGCAGAAAGAACTAAAAATAAAAGTTGAAAACCAGCAAAAAACAATTAAAGAACAACAGGAGCATATTACAAAAGTTTCAAGCGAAATTAAAAGAGCAGAAACAAAGTTGAAAGGTTTGACAACTATGATCAAAAACCTTGAAACAATACACGCCGAAAAGCAGTTGGAACTAGATAAACTACAAGCAAGATTAGCAGCTGGTGGTGGAGACTACTATGGCATAATGGACAAAATACAGAAGCTCCAAAATGAGCTTCAAACCATAGAAGCAAAACTGGAAGATAAGAAGGTAAAGTTAGAACAAGCAAAAACAGAAGTCGGGAGTCTAGTGTTGCAGAAAGAAAAAAATGAAAAGATAAATATTGATCTTCTTGATAAGAAGGATAAACTTGTACAAGAGGTTCAAAATGCAACACAAAGTCTCCAAGATATAGAGGTGGGTAATATGGAGTCATTAGCTTTGGACCATTTTAGACAATCAAGATCTTCTCAAATCAAAAAAGCAGAAGAATACGAAGCAGGACTTAATGAAAACGAAAGGAAAATTATAGACAATTACAATGCAGCTGTGTTTGGAAGTTCTATAGTTGATGATATGGCAGCAAAGACAAATGAAGTAGTTGCTGTCGCAACAGCTTTATATTTTGGTTACATAGATCAGGCTATTAAATTCGCAACTGATCATGGTGGAGGTGGAGGTGGTAGTGTTCCATCAGATTGGGGCAGAAAGAAAGATGAAGATGATTGGGCATGGAGAAGAAGAAGTTTTGGTATGGCACTTCATTTAATGAAGCCAAGTAAGAAACGAAATATTAAACGATAATATAAAGCATAAACATACTATTAATAGTAATAATAAAATAAGATATATTTATAACATTAATATCAAAAGATGGAATACCATTTTGTTAATACAACTATTCAAATATTTGTAAAAAAATATGATTGTAACAAGAAAAAAACTGCTTAAACAGATATATAGAGGTAAGGTACTGAATTGTTAATTTAGAAAGTACAAACTCTATTCTTATGATGTCATAATTATATTCAATAATTTAGCAAAAAAAATAACACCATATATGAGAAAAAGATTCTTGGTCATATCCTTATTGTCTTATTTTTCTATTCCCTTAATAGCACAAGCATACATAAGGGATGCCGAAAAAGACTATATAAAGCATACGCAAATTAAGACGGATGTTCTTATACCAGAAACTGGTGAAGAAAATAGAAGTCGAGGTTTTAATGCACTTTATCGAAGAATGAAGTGGAATAAAATAAAAGAGTTAGGGACAGAGGAAGATTCTGATAGTATTAAGTACGAAGACTCTTTCTTCTTTTATTTTAAGCCAGACCAGGAAGAATTCATTGATAACAGACAGGTAAAACAAGTAAGTGGTATTATTGAAAAACTAACAAAGAATCCTGCGTTATCTGCGAAAGTAATGGGAGCTGCTGATAGTATGACAGGAAACGAAGCTGATAACCGCTTACTCGCCATACGAAGAGCAAGAAAGATTCTTCAATATATAAAAGATGCAGGAATCATGAAATCAAGACTGAGTGCATACAGTTTAGGCGGAATAGATATGTTCCCCCAAAAAGAAGAGAATAGATTGGTGTGCGTAATCTTATATCGGAAGTAAAAAGAGTACGTATATATTAATCATATAGTGATATTCAAAAGGTAAATATTAACAATATAAAACAGCATCATGATACAGTTTAGAAGTGGAGCACAAGGGTATGGGTATGATTTGACTGACGAGTTGAAGAGGATTCTGTACGAAAATGGTATGAAAGCAAATATCAGACAGGATGCTTCTGGTAATAATTATCTTGTAGTCCGAACTGCTGACATGGTAGCAGAGAAAAGTTATAAGCTAAACGATGATCAGCTCAATAAACTCACTGCACTAGGTGGTGGACCGCTAACAGAAAAAGCGTATAACCAGCTAGTAGATATTGTCAGAAAAGACTTTAGTGTGCCTCCAACATTTACAAATGCCCAAGCTGCAGGAGTACGTGATGTTGTTACTGGTTTACATGGTTATAGAAATCCTATACGTGAAAGAGACTTTATGATGGGGGAAAACCCTTATAGACCAATATTTGCGACACCTCCATATATGAGAAGTGTAGAGCCTTCTTTTGTACGAGAGAGGAAAGATGGACGAATGATGCCTGGAGAGTTGAAATCTGGAGCATACGGCTTTAAGTACAAAGGGGAAAATATTGGTGTGACTCCTCCAACAAGACAGTCTCAACCACAGGTTCTTGTACCTGCTCCACGCCCAGAAGGTTTGGCAAAGCCACTTTCAAAAACAGTTAACATGACTTCACCGATGTATTTTGATAAAAACTCCTTCTTGGAAGTTTTAAGAAGTCATGGTATCGTCATTGATCAAAACAAAAAGACAATGACAATCCAATCCTCAGAGACTAGGAGAGACGTAACCTATGACTTGCACGATGACGAGATAAAAAAACTAACAGCTGCAAGATTAGTATCAAATGGGAAAGAAAAAGGGTACTCTATAGATAATAGACTTAATGTAATCAATAATGTTATCAAAAAAGATTTTGAGGGAAAGGTGACCAAAGAACAATTAGAGTCCAAAAACCTAATTAATATAGCACTGAAACCAGAGGTTAAAGCTATTGTTGAAAAAGACTTCATTGAACAAGACCGCCGAAATGAGGCTATACGTGAGCAAAAAGCGTGGGAAAACACCATCAATACAGCCAGAGAAAAGGAGATTCAACGAATCGAGAAAGAGTCCAGGAGAATAAACGAGGACAATCACGCTGTTAATGGTCGTGATATAGGGCGGTTAATTACTGGAATGGGATTCTTTACAGCTGCTGCTCATGGTAGAGAAGTTGTTGTCGGAGAAATAAGGGTAGACGAAAAGCAAGATGGCAGTTATGCTATGAAAGCAATGATCAACGGTGAATGGTCTAAGGAACATTCGCTTACAGCTAACCAATATAATCTCTTTTTGGCACACGACGACAAGACTCGACTAAAAGACTTTGAGAAAGTCTTCTCTAAGGAAATTTCTATAAAAAAAGCAGAACCTCTGCAAATAGATCAAGATGTCATTGTCGTTGATGGGAAAACTATAATGACAACAGAAGATGTAAAAATAGCACACTCAAAAGAACAGAGTGTGGATGGTCGTGACTTAGGATTTATTAATAACCGAAAAGGTTTCTATGTTGATGTCGATAACGGAAGAGAGGTTGATGTTCAAAAAATAAATGTAGAAAGAGTAAGAGAAGGATCATATAAGATGACTGCCGTTATAGGAGGGCGGTCAGAGAAACTTGAGGCAACTATTTCTGAAAGAGACTTTAATAAGTTTTTAGCACAGGATGATTATCACAGAATGAAAATGTTTGCAAAACTCTTCCCAGAGGCAGATATTAAGACTCGTCCAGAATATAAAACGAATATCGGAGAAAAAATATTGGCAGCATTAACTGTTGCAAGGGACGTAGTCATGAGTTCACCTATGGTAAGCAGGCAAATGCCAGAAATATATGAAAGCAGAAATATACATGAATCTGTGATGGTTTCAAAGACAGGATCTATGTCTCCAGAAATGGCTGCTGCAAATTATGAAAACTTGTCTAAGGAAGAACCAGGACAAGAACAATCAAGAGGTATGGGTATAGGAGTATAACAGTATGTTAAATATGAAATACTTTGAAACAGATTACGAAGAGCGGAGATTTACAACTTTGGAAATAAGTCCAAGCTGGAGACAATTCTTTGTAAATGAAATGCCGCTACTAATAATCTGTAGTATTGCACTTTTTGCAGCAGGGGTAGATAATATGCCTTATGCAAAAGTTATCTTTTGGATAGGAGTTGTCCTTTTAGCGTATTTGTCTTATAATTTACTATATCTTCTAAGGATTAAGTACATAATCACAGATCAACAGATTATATACATTCATGGTGTTGTGGGACAAGCAAAGGATTATATGGAATTATACAGAGTAATAGACTATAGGGAACATTCCAGTTTACAGCAACAAATAGCTGGAATCAAAACGATAACTCTGTATTCTGGTGATCATAGTCTCCCTAAATTTAAGATGTATGGATTACCCCAAAAAAGTATTATAACAGAAGAGATAAGGAAAAGAGTTGAATATAATAAACAAAGAAAGGGAATATATGAATTTACAAATAGGTAGAATCTGTTGCTTGATTCTAATATTATTAGCAGCTTTAGAAACAAAAGCACAAGTTGCTTTGGAAGAAAACAATATAGAACAATATGCTGCATTACAGCTGGGCTATGATTCTATTGGAGGGAACATTAAAGCACAGATAAAAAAACAAGCTCTTATAGCAGCATTACAAGGAGGAATCTATCGAGAGCAAAGAAGGATAAGAAAATGGAAAGGTGCATACCAGGATTATCTAAGTAATGAAAGAAATGTTGGTAAAGCAATAGCAGCAGGTAAAAATCTATATATACAAGCTTTACGTATTTTAGATAACCTCCTGTTACTTAAAAAAGCAATACAAAACAATCCACAAGGGATTGCTGCTAATTTCCCAATGAACGACCTCTATTTGGAAGTTACGGCAGAATTTGTCTCTACTTTTAAGATACTGAAGACTACTATTTCAAAAGGAGGGAAAGAATATAAACTCAATGGAACTGAGAGAGTTCAACTAATGTGGACTTTATCTGATAAGATGACAAGATTAAATGACAAGGTGCAAACTTTAGCAGAATGTATCAATTATTACACATTAGCAAATGTGTGGAATAAAGCTGTTGCGGGTAAAGTTGGATGGACAAATGGACAAATAGCAGAAAGACAAAGGAAAGAATGGATAAGAAGACAAAAAAACAATATGAAACTACATCAAAAATAATGAAATGAGGATAAATATAATCATACTTTTTTTATGCTTTACTTTTATTTTTCCGTGTAAGGTTCATGCTGGTGTAGATCCAGCAAGAGCAGCACTTATTTTTAGCCTTCAAAAGAGACAGGAAAGATGGTATAAAGCACAAGCTGCTGCTATAGCAGCAAATTGTGAGGGACATACATTTGTCGCAAAACAAGTAAAAGGTATTTCTGATTTAAATAAAGAATATGATGAGTTTCTAACCGACATAGATACTTTGCTTAATTATGTAGGAACGACATACGGACTTTATATTCAAGTAAAAGAAACAATAAAAGCTGTTAGAGATTTAAAAACAGCTCTACGCAAACATCCTACAGGTCTATTAGCAACATCACTTTCTGCAAGAAAGAATAGCCTGATTCTTGATGTAGGAGATACAACAGGAAAACTAATTAATGATATAAGAGATGTCTTCTTAAGAAAAGAAAACCGAATATCAAAAAAAGCGAGAATAACAATACTTGAAGGAATTAGAGGGAATATCACAACACTAAATAGGAAACTGTGGATGCTATCGAGAGCTATTACCTATACGTCTTTAGTGGATGATTGGAATGAGTTTGTTGGATTAGCAACTTCATATAAAACGAAAAGCAGAGAAACCATATGCAAAGAAGCTATGCGTAGATGGTCAAGAGCTGCTAATATGAGTATAAGATAAAAGAAGTATTATGGAAGAATCAAAAGAAATACAAAGTATATATAAAATATTTAGAATGAGCGTGTATATATCTATTGGCATTGAATTCTTTATGTATGCCTTAGATCCTGTCGCTCTAGATTATATGAATGGAATATTAGTGACTTTTCATGAAAAGCTAAGAACTATTCCTATATATAATAATATTGTTCTAAGTAAGCTTACAACGTTAGTTCTCTTATGTGTAGCAAGTATGGGAACTAAAGCAAAGAAAAATTTAGAGTTTAATGCTAAGAAAATGGTAATAATACCACTTTCTTGTGGACTGGTGATGGTAATAGCATCTATTATTATCTTCTATATTGAAGGACAAACAAGATGGTATCATATAAGATCAACAACATGGATATATATGGCTCCTTCACTGTATGGTGTAATGATGATGAATGTTGCACTTGATAACATATCTAAGTACTTTAAAGACGGACTGGTCAAAGATCCATTCAACTTAGAGAATGAAGCATGGAAACAAACAGAAGAATTAGAAGAAAATCAATACAGTGTCAATATTCCTATGAACTACTACTATAGAGGTAAACATAGGGCTGGATTTGTTAATATAGTCAATCCTTTCAGAGGAACATTCGTTGTCGGAACACCTGGTTCTGGAAAGACTTTTTCGCTTATAGAGCCGTTTATTAGACAACATTCTGAGAAAGGATTTGCCATGGTGGTATATGATTACAAATTTCCAACATTAGCAACAAAACTATATTACCAATATAGGAAAAACCAATATTTAGGCAAAATACCAGAAGGGTGCCTATTTAATATTATAAACTTTGTCAATGTAGAATATTCACGAAGAGTAAATCCTATTCAGCAGAAATATATCCCGAATCTTGCAGCAGCACAAGAAACGGCTGAAACGTTAGTTGAATCATTGCAGAAAGGAAAGAAAGATTCAGGAGGTTCTGACCAATTCTTCCAAACTTCAGCAACAAACTTCTTAGCTGCATGTATATACTTCTTTGTAAATTATGACAAAAAACCATACGATGAAGATGGAAATGAATTAGTTGCTGAATACAAAGTTGACGAAAATACTCAACATAGAAAATTAACTGGACGTGTTTTTAGAGATAATACAATGCAAGAGAAAGTACAGCCTGCTTACTGGGTAGGTAGATACTCAGATATGCCTCATGTACTTTCTTTCTTGAACCATTCTTATGAAGAAATTTTTGAAGTCTTAGAGACAGATCCTGAAGTATATCCATTATTAGGACCATTTATGACTGCCTTCAAGAATAAAGCTATGGAACAGCTAGAAGGTATGATTGGTACACTACGTGTACAGATTTCAAGACTTGCTACAAGAGAGGCATATTGGGTTTTCTCAGGTGATGACTTTGACTTGAAGGTTTCAGATCCTAAGCACCCAAGTTACCTTCTCATAGCAAATGACCCAGAAATGGAAAGTATTATTGGAGCTTTGAATGCTATGATTCTTAACCGACTAGTTACACGTGTTAATAGCGGTATGGGAAAAAATGTTCCTGTAAGTATAATTGTTGACGAGTTGCCAACACTATACTTTCATAAGATAGACCGACTGATCGGAACAGCACGTAGTAATAAAGTAGCTGTAACATTAGGCTTCCAGGAATTACCACAGTTAGAAGCAGACTATGGTAAGACAGGTATGCAAAAAATTATAACTACTAATGGTAACATTATTGCTGGTTCTGTGCGAGGAAAAGAAACTTTGGAGTGGTTATCTAGTGATATCTTTGGAAAGGTGGTCCAAATGAAAAAAGGTATTACCATTGACAGAGATAAGACATCTATTAATTATAACGAAAATATGGACAGTCTTATGCCTCCTGCAAAGATAGCAGATATGCGTACTGGTTGGATTTGTGGACTGACAGCGAAAGATTTTACTGTTACTAAAAAAGGTAAAGATGGGTCAATAAATATACAAAAGGATAAAGATTTTGAGACATCAAAGTTCTTTTGTAAGACTAACTTTGATATAAAAAGTATAGAAATAGAAGAAGCCGATTACATAAATTATCCTATACCAAAGTATTATGAGTTTGAATCAATAGATGCAAGAGAAAGAGTGTTATATGATAACTTTAATCGTATAAATCGAGAGGTAAAGGAAATGATTGGAAAAATACAGAAGGAATTTATAAAGAAATAAAAGGGGCATTTGCCCCTTTTATTTTAGTCCTTTGTTCCCTGCAATTTCTTAATCAATATTTCTTGTTCGGAAATTTTACGATTAAGTTCAACTTTATCTGATTTTAGCGAATTAATTTCCTCATCCTTCTGGGAAAGTAGTGAGGAGTTAGTATCAATCGTGTCATTTCTCTTTTGTAAGCCCTCAATTTCTGTATTCAGTTCTCCTATCTGTGCGACTTGAGCAGCTATTAGTTTTTTACTCTCAGAAAGTTCTTTTTGCGTTTTACTTAGCTCCTTTCTGACAGAAGATAGTTCCTCATAAAGAGGTATATTATTACTACTATCTGAGGAAGAAAGTTCTTTGATTTCTTGATTAGCTTTGGCAAGTTTACTCGATAATTCAGAATTCTCATCTACAACTTGACACCAATTAGTATAGTTATCATTACTGGTTTTTTCTGTAGTATCAAGCTGAACAGTAAGTTGAGAAATTTGCTCTTGGAGACGAGAAATAAGTGATTCACGATCATTGAGAATCTTAACCAATTCGTGATTATTATTTTCCCATTTCTCAATATTCTTAATATTGGCATCTTTCTCCTTTGAAACAGCTTCGCTTACAAGAGTGTCAAGTTTTATTTGCCAAGCTGATTCCTTCTCAGCTAAAGCTTTCTTTAATGTTATATCTGATTTAGCTTGTAACTTAGATAACTTAGCTTTAACCTTACTGTAGCCATTTTCTACAGTATGAAGAGTATCTGACGTCTGAGATAGTTGTACTTCTAGGGACCTACATTTCATACTATAATTTTCAAGTTCCTTTCGTACTTTCTCATAACTTTTTTGTTTCCCTTCCTCAAAACCCAACTTACGTGCATTTTCTTTTTCGTTAGGCAAAGTACGCTTAAAACTATCTAGTTCTGCTTGAATACTAAGATGTTCTGTACTCATTTTATCATATTGTTGAGCATAAGCTTCAGCCTTTTCCTTCAATGTAGAATCAGAAGGAAGTTCGTACCTTAAACGGTATTTTTTTACGTTTCTAAAATCACAAATGAGATGGACATGAGGATCATAATGAATCTTTCCATTGGAAAAATATCCCTGTTCTTTATGTATAAAGGTAGCTAGCGTTTTTATACCTAATGTCTCTTCTAAGCGAGAAGAAACAAAGTCGAGCTGTTCACGAGTTACATCATCTGAAAGACTCATGACACATTCTACAATATCAAATTCTCTTTCGTGGGTACAATACCAATCGTTAGATACCACCAAAGCAATATCAATGTCTCCAAGAGCTGCAGAAAGCATCTGCGGAAAATCTGCAACTTGTAAACACATAGTTGCTATTGCAGAGGCAGATTGTATAATAGGGGTATTACTATCAAGCATTTTACACACAGAAAGAGGAACTGGCAAAGAAGAATCACTTGATGTAGATTGAGAGGAAGAAAACTTCTTCTTAAGACCTTTAAAGATGAATGTCATAATAATATATTAAATTCGTTTTTCTGCTAATTGATCATATAAATATAATTTGTTCTGCAAGATTATCTGTTCACATTTAGCGACATAATTTCCTGCTGTAGCATATCCAGCAGCTTTAATCTCAACAAGCCAATTATGATAATCCGTTGGACCAAAATTACGACAACGACGATAACGATTTGACATAAGAATTTTAGAGTGATATTCCATACTTTCCAAAGGGGAAGAGAAGTTACAGAATTTCTCTGAGAGATAATCGTCGTCATGTATACTGTAAGGCAAGTTCTGGCTTAACCAAGAGATAGAAGCTTTAATTCCAAAGAAATTATTACCAAAACGTGCAAGGTCAGAAGTTCCCCATGTACTTTCTAATGCCATTTGTGCGAGAGTGACTGAGGCAGGGATACCATATTTAACTTGATGATCCATAGCTGCTGGAGCATATAAATTGAAGAACTCCTTACGACTCAATTTCAAAGACCCTAAAGCATGGAGTGCCTGTAAAGCCTCTGAGCGAACATTCTCGACGTATCTAATCAAATCGAGTGGATTTACCTTTACACCATTACGCTTACAAGTAATATGAAGGTGAGGAGCTGTAGATCTGCCTGTGTTACCACTAATAGCAACAGCATCACCAGCAAAAACCATATCTCCCTTATTAACTAAGACTCGTGAAAGGTGACAATATGAAATCGTATATTTACCATATTCTAAGATGACGTATAGACCAGATCTACTATCCTGCCCAACTCCAATTACATATCCGTCAAGCATAGAGAGGACCTCCTCATAATGAGCTTTCAGATCAATGCCTGAATGATGACTTTGACCTCCAGAAAAGGGGTCTGTTCTGGTGCCGAAAGAAGAAGTAATAATAATCTTATCTAGTGGCAAACTGACACTAAGATATTTCTCTATCCAATAGTCTTTCTCTAATCTATCTTTTACTGCTCTATGTGCAGATGATGGAAGAAAGACAGATAAACATAAAGATAATAATATTATTAATCTTGAAATCATATTATAAATTAATAGTGACTTATGCAAAGATAAAGCTGCTATTTTTAATAAAAGAAATGAAATGGTGCTATTTACTGAATTAACAATTCAGTAAAAAGAGACGTTTCGCTTGTTTATAACAATCATTTAAACTACCTTTGTAATCGAAAAAATAAAATAAATCTAAATAAATTATGGACTTAAAATCTTTTATTATTGGAATGTTGTCTGGAATAGCCTTGACAATAGGTGGAGTATTCTTTTTAGCTTTTATAGGTCTACAGGGAGGTAAAGACGATGATATACAGTTTCTTGAACATCCTGTTAGCTACGAAAACAAAAAAACAACTTCATTTAAGGTGTTTCAAGTTATTGAAAAAAACAAAGCTTTAGCAAACGAAATATCAGACAAAGAATACAAATGGTTCAATGGAAATACAGTGGTACTTGTTGGTGATGATTTTTATAGTGATCAAGTAATAACTGTAAAACAACCACAACGAGTAGGAACATATAGTTATACTAACAAAGGTGGTATGCCTATGACTGTACCTGTTATAAAAGGGGAAGTCAAAGAATAATAGTTTCTACTTTGAATGTTTATAAGTTTTTAGGACCAAGATAAAACTTACTGAATTGTTAATTTTAAAAGTACACGATATAAAAATTTTGGATAAAGGAAAATAAGACTAACTTTGCATCAAATACGAAATATTTGAAGCTTATGGAATATGTTGATAAATTCGATGAAAGCGAAATCCCATTTGAAGCTTTGGGAAAATTTGGCATCACACAGCAAATGATTGATGATTTGCCTGAACAAGTGATGCTGCTTTTGACTACAGGACAATACACACCTGTTATGGTACTGAATACTTCTAACGAAGCTGGTGAGACTATAGAAACAAAGGCACGAATAAGCCTGGTACGTAATACAGATGGTTCTGTCTCATTAAGGTTCGCACCATATTGGGAATCTGCAGATTTAGAGGAATTTTCTGTTGAAGAGCAACAAAAACTCATGAATGGATTAGTCATTATGAGAGAAGAAGGTACGCATCTTTATTATGCTCAGCTTGATACAATGACAAATCAAGTTATGAGAGTTCCTGTGGAACTGATCCAGCACAATATTGATTCTTTCTTCCAGAAGGGACATATTGATGAGACAAATAAACAATACGTGATAAACGGACAACTTGCCGAAATTCGATCAAATACAAGTCCAGATGTTGTAACCGTCGGAATAGATCTAAACGAAACAGATGGACTTCGAATCGTAAGTGGGGATGCCGCAGCCTGGAAAGAAGAGGCTTACATAAGCGATATGCCTGAATATAATTTTGGCTTTTATGGGTGTTGGATATCAGACCATAATGGTCATATATCCTATGTCCCAGAAGACAAGTATACAGAGGAAATTCAGTCGGAGCTGATGAGAACAGCTGGACAGAATGCTGTAAAAAGTCAGATGAGAAGATAACACTCTATGAATAACGAAAAGGTTAAACACTATGAAGTTAGAAGGATATTATGACGAAGCAGAGTTGGTTAACCTGCTTATTGATGGAGAAATAACAAAACGAAATTATTATCTTCATCATAGTGAATATAAGAAAAATGAATATCTCGAATTCTGCCAAGAGAAAGGGTTAGACTTTAATGACCTTACATCCGCTGAGATATTTTGGGAGGTAGACGGAAGAGAGGAAGAAAGGATATATTAGTTTCTGAAATCAAAATAGTCATTTTTAATTCATTCCCACAATAATTAAATAATGACAACTGCCAGGAGTCGTGTCAAGCTCCTGGCTTCTTTTATCTAAATGATCGATAATGGATAGTATGAGAAATATGGTCTTTTTCTCTTGCGCCTTGCTTCTTTTCAGCATGATAATTCTCTTGTGAGTCAACAATACCATCACCGTCAGCATCTATATTTCCTGGTGTCGTTGTTTGCAAGTCAAGCTCGTCTTCTTTTGAAGAAATCTCATCCTCCTCCTGTTCTAAATCTTTATTTAAGAAAGAGGATAATTTAAGACTAGATTTGCTTGCCTCTTTAAGAACAGAATCCATATAAGCATTAGATATGGTCTTACTACGATAGTATTCTAATCGAGAAGATAGCCTTTCATCAATAATTTTAGACAAAGATTCTTTTGAAGAGTAATCTGCAGCTGCTATTTCTGCAATAAGATCTTCTTTATAATAATCTTCTAAAGAGTTTATTTTCATTATATTCTCCTTTCGAAGATGATGAACAAGCTGATGAAGAATCTCACCTATCTGAATTTGTAAGTCGGAAGGCGATTTCATATTCATTTCATCACTTTGAGGATTATAATAGTTTTTCTCAGAAGATGTTATTTCTGAACGCTTTATTCCTTTTAACTTATCTATAAAGGAATTTAATAATACTTTCTTTTGCTTATCATCAAGAGAAGTATCCACATCAAACCATGTTTGTCCTGGTTTGATAGAACTCAACCGTGACCTTAGAGAGTCACGATTGAGATTTAAATTCTGTGCAGCCATAGCTCATTTATAGTTTATTAGAAATATATCGAATAAATAAGACTATTTGTCTGTTGTAGAGCCTTCTTTACTCCACTCCCATTGGGAAATATCTTGTACTATACATTCCAAACTTATAACATCTTTATAGACATTGAAATGAAAATCACCTGAGATAGCAACAGACTGCTCAGGAGATACCTTATTAGTTTCCGTTAAATGGAAATTCATAAAATGAATCCAGATATACTCTGTCTCCTGACCTGTTTTATTAGAAGAAAAAGCAGAGAAAGATTGGAAAGAACGTCCCTTCTTATCGGTAAGATTCTGGACCTTCTTACCTATCTTGCCTTTGAAATCCATAGTACCTGTAATGAAAGGAGAACACTCTGGATCAGCTGTTAAAATATCACCTTCACTGTGAACATTATAATAAACCAAACCCTTATATTTTCGAGGTATCATTTTTCCCTTGAAACTAACCTTTCTACCTAATGAGTACTTCCCAATCTGTGAGTAATCACCATCAACAGAAACAGAAAGGAACAAGTCAGAAATAGAACCATTACGCCCAGAAATTGGTATTTTTACAGTGAAGGATAAAAATTTCTTTCCATCCTTACTAGTTTTTTCTAAAGCCGGCTGACATATTTCACCACAAGCATTAATACTACATTGTATCATAAAAGAAATATTTAATATAAAACAAATAAATTACAAATTAGCCAATTTTGAGTTGATTTTGCTTTTGCTGTTCAGCTGCAACCTCACTTTCATATATAGCAGAGGATGATTGCGCTAACTTATTTACATCAACCGTAGCAAGTTCTCTATCAGAATGGTAAGCATCAACGGTCTTTATCGAATTATCACCTGATACTTCCTTCTCTGCTTGACGGTCAGCTTCTTCTTTAGATATAGATTCTCCTTCATCCATAGAACCAAGCTGAATAGCAAGAGAAATTGCACTTTTTAGCAATGGAGCAATTAAGTCAGCAAGAAGATCGCCTGTTGAATCTATACCGCCTTCTTGTTGATTTTCACGACGGCGACGTTCTTCATCAGAATCATATCCTCTTTCGTTAATTCTGTCAGCTATAGATGATTGAGCAGATGATGGAAGGATAGCCATATCTGATTTATATGAAGCTACCAAATCTACTTTTGATTTCTCAGATATAGCTCGAACAGGAATATTCGTTCTAAGAGAAATTTCAGCTAAATATGCTGCTGAATCTAAATTCCTCTTATTACCTTGACTGTCAATATAATCTGTTTGAAAATGAAGATGAGGACCTGTAACATTGCCAGTTGCACCAGAAACACCAATTTGTTGGTGTCCATTAACAATATCACCCTGCTTCACCTGAATTTTACTGAGGTGCATATAGGTAACAACAACTTTACTGTTATCAGGTCGATCATACTCAATAGAAACAGTATTGCCACCTTTACCAGAAAAACCTGCTTGAATAACACGACCGTTATCCTCTGTTGCAAATAATAGAGCATTATCTGCCTTTATATCAATACCTTTGTGGTTACGACTAGCACCCTTTAATCCTAAGTTTCTTTCTCCTCTTTCTGATGTAACAATCATATTGTTAGTGTTCATTGGAAGAGAAAATGTACCTGGCATAAAACTAAGGATATATTTTTTCTCCTTGCTAATATTTGAGGAAACAGAACTACTCTTATATTCATTCTGTCTCCCACGCATATAGCCAATTCGAACTCCTTGTTGAGCAGCTTGTTCTAAAGCCATCTGGTCAAGTTTCTCAAAACCATTTGACTTAATAACATTTTCAATTGAAGAAACATAATCTGGAGCTGTTGCATAACCAGCAGCTTTGATACCTTTTATCCATCCTAAGTGGTCTGTACTCGATAAGTGAGCACAATACCTCATGTAGTTACTTCCCAACAATACACGTGAATGATCCTCGATACTATCTTCCTTACTATTATAGACTCGAAAATCCTTCCAACGATTGTCGTCATATTCTTTAACTGTTGGACCCTTCCAACTATTTCCAGCAGTTACACCAAAGCAATTATTCGCACGCTCAGCCAAACCAGACTTGTCCCAGCTACTCTCAACAGCCATCTGTGCGAGAGTAACTGAGGCAGGAATACCATATTTAATATGTTGGTCTATTGCCAACTGTGCGTATTTACGTGTAAACTCTACTTGTTCATCAAAACTTGCCATAGCTTTATCTTAAATCGTTAGTGAAACCTACCCACACGAGGGGATAAACTTTCTTCACTCTCAGTTGACTGTTTCGGACTATCAACTTTCTCTGAGTTAGTTTCCTTAACTTGTTGATTCTCCTCTACAGAAGGGGCTTCTGAAACGGTCTGTCCCTCATGTAAAACATTTGAAAATACTTTTGCAGCCAAAGCACTCTTGTAACTTTGCATATTATCAACTTTCCACATTCGACGAAAATCTTCACGAGAAATCTCATGATGATAGCCCTTCCCATCAATCGTGGCAAAGATTAAATATTTATTTTTATCTTGCGCATCACGAGCAATATTTGCCCTTTCGATTCTGGTAATATCCTCTGCAGGCACTTTAGGCATGAGAAAATCTACTTTTAGTTCTGGACGTTGCTGAACAAGTTTAGTATATTTTTCTCCAAGTGAAGTTTTGGTGTCATATATTGCTTGCTGATCTTGACTCTTGAAAGCTTCAAAAAGACGACTCATATCACGCATCTCTGGCTGAATAATAAAGTAAGGTTGATCCTTTTCTTTTATATAAAGATGCCATCTATTATTATCGTCTTTTACAGCAGATACATCTTCAAAATTATGTTCCACATTCTGAGACTGCTTATTAAGATGCAGCTCCTGTTGAGGGACAACCTCTTTACCATCAAAGTTAACAATCTGGATACTCTTGTCTTCAAAATAAGAATCTCCCTTATTCAAACCAAGTGTTCCACCTGGATTGAAGAACTTAACTTCCTTGACACCTTGTTTCAATAGTGCCTGTCGAAAAGCTTCATTGTTAAGAACACCATTTTCACTGATAGACTCTATTCCTTTAGAAAGGATTACCGAAGCTGATTTACCATCATTATTACGAATAACAGCTGCTGACATAGTGGATGTATTAACCACTTCATTCAATTCTGATACTAAATTGAATGATTCAGCCTTATTATAAGACGATTTCCCATTTATGGAGGCATAGTCAACCTGTTCACCTTTGACAAGCTTCTCAATTGTGTTTACAGTATTATTTACATTGCGTTCTAATGAGGACAATAAATGAGGATCATTCTTAATGTCCTGAACCCAAGATTCAACACTTTCATTACTTACTTGGTCAGAGAGAACGGCAGGGTGAGCTTGTTTGAGTGAAAGTACACCTGCAGACACTGTAGCAATAAGCTGCTTAACAGACTCTATGTCCTTTTCGGGCATAGAAAACTGATTTGAGATATCCAAACGTTTATTATTAGCTACTGACTGTGAAATGGCAAAGTAAATAGCATTGCTATTCTCAACAGCTGTTCTAAGCTCGCTTCCTGGATTGACAGGCTTCTTGTTATTAAGGATTATAGTGTCTGTTTCCTTATCATAGCTGGTTGGCTGTGTTAAAGACTTCTGAACGTTAATGCCAGTAGACTTTGAGTAATTATCAAGTACAGATTCTGCTTTTGATAAAATTTTAGTTGCCTCCTTAGGTGCATTCAAAACTTCAAAATTGTCTGCAACAGCAACTCTCTGACCAGAAGAAACTACAGCTTTGAGCACCTTATCTAAATCTGAAGGCTTGAGGTATGCAATAGACGTTTTACGATTAGACTTTGAGTTATTAATAGAATCTAATGTAACACTATCTTTAGCTAGTTGATGAATAGTCTTTGCATCCTTTCCAAAAGCGTTATAAACACCATTATGAGCAAATAACACTAAATGGTCTGGGTGTTGTTTTTTAATCTTAGAAACACGATCAGAAACCAAATTGACAGAATCAGTGGAGGCAATAGTTTGCATTTCCTTATAGTGTGTATCATGCTCCTTCAAAACAGCATTATACTGTTCTGGATTTGCCCCCTTTAAAACGGTCTGGTCGATATTAAAAATCTTCCTGTCATACTTTACAGGAGCTTTCATGAAATGCTCTTTTTCATCGGGAGATAAATTCTCGTATTGGTTGGATGTTATTGATTTTGGCTCTGGACCTTTTGATTTATACATAGACCAATCTGTCCAACTGTATGGCAGAGACTCAGAACCTTTCTTTACAGCAAGACTATCTTCATGTTTAAAGGTTGTATAGACATTAGTTGCATAACCATTTTTGTCACTATTCAGCGACATAAATATTTGATTGTAAGGACTAACATCCCAAGATGCTTGATGGAAAGTTGGAGATTTCTTTCCACCAGCATTTAACCATACTCTATTGTTGTCTTTAGCAGAAAGAAGAGCAGTTGAAAGTAATGATGACCGCAAGAAAGTAGCTGTTATTATTTTAGCAGAAGAATCATCTTTCTTCTGTGATTCTTGCTTTTCCTTTTCTTTTTTTTCAGCTTCTCGTTGACTCTCTTCCTTACGTCGTGCTTCTACGTTCTTATCTTGTAACTCCAACTTAGAAGACACTTCACCAGATAACTCTTCATTTTTCAGTTCAATTTCCTTTTCTCTATCATCAAGACCACGCTTCTTATCTAATTCTGATGAATCTGGGAGTCTTTCCTCAGTTCCAGCTGCCAAGCTTTCCTCCATCTGCTTTGGAGTCATCCCACGTGAAGCAGCAGCAAATTTAAGAGCATCATGATCTTCATGTTGAGTAGCTTCATATAAATCATGGTCACTGGAATAGTCTTTACGTCCACTGAGGCTCTTTACATCCTCTGAGGCTGTTGAAGGAAGCCCATAACGTTCTACACTATTCAAAATCTCACTTTGAGGAGACTTACGGAAGATTTCATAAGCTCCTCCTGCAGAATTGTTGTAAACAACAGCATAATTCTTGTTCTCACGCAAAACTTCATCACCACTATTTTGAAGTGGAGACTTATGAGTTGTATCCAGGGAAATAGCATCACCAGAATCATATTCTGCTGCTACCTTAAGCAGCTTGTTAAGGTGACCTTTTTCACGCATTGAGTCGAATAGCTGCAAATCTTCACCAGATTTGATAGAAACGACAGAAGAATAGAATATTTCTTCATTCTTTTTACTGTCTTGTTGAGGGAGTCTTCTTGCCATAGTATATTCTTCACTATCATTTACACTTTTATTAATCGAAACACTTTCTTCCTGGTGTTGGTCACGAGAAACATAGATATGAGCTTTGATGACATTTGTTGCTGGACCAAAAGCAGGTTTCTCTGAATAAGAAACATTAGACTCCTTAAATTCAAAAAACGAATTATTAGGAAGTTGTGATTTGAAAGACTCTATTTCAGATAACTTAGCCTCTGAAAGAGAAGAGTCTTTACCTTCTGATAGATGTTTTACAGCCCAAATAGGAATATCATATTGTCCATAAGCAATTGAGTTTGATTCTCTATGCTGATTATCAGTAAGAGAAAGAACAGAGCTTTTTAAAACAGCTAAATTTACATTAGGAGTTTCACGAAGCAAATTCATTTTCTCATGTCCCTTAGCTAAAACTTTCTGAGAGTTTTCTGGATCAAGAAGACCACCTAACAAGATAAAGTCCGAAATCTCTCTTTCAACTTTCCTTTCCTCAGTAAATGAAGAGAGAAGAGAAGATGAATAGTTAGAATATAGTGAAACTAACCTTTCTTTATCCGAATCAGAAAAACTGTCAAATATTTCCCCACTAACTTGAAAGTTATTAGCTATATAATCACGAGCCAGAGAAATATCTTTTGTAAAATCAAAATTAACGCCTTGTCTTTCTTTCTGAACAATGGAATTAATTTGTTTTTTGATATTTCCCCACTGTGATTGTAAATCAACTTTAGGCATACCTTCTGAAGATAATATACCAGTTTCTGACTTTGTAGATAATGATTCATCTATTGGCGTTGCGTTTGTTTTATCCAAAACAGGACGTTCACGACCAGAATAGATGGTTTGTGGTATAAGTACAGTTTGAGATTCAGGAGAGAACATAAAACTCTCTCCATAAACAGCTTCCACATTAGCATTATAAGCTGTAATAATCTGCTCTGCCTGTCTTATACGCTTTGCTATCTGACGAGTTCTTTCATCATTCACAGCAGCAGGATACTGGGCATTAATATTGCTGTACTGGGCTTGAAGATCTGAAAGAGTCTTGCGATTCTTATTGTCTTCGGACAAATCCTTGTCAAGTCTGTCACGAGTAGACTCGTCCGTAGGGAAAAGATCGCTAATATGTTGCTCAAAATAATAAATTTTTGCCTTAACAACAGTAGTTGCAGGACCAAGCTCTGTATTATGATTCCCTTCAATTGAACTCTCTGTAATTTCAATAGATAACTTAGAAGGGAAATCTTTCTCGAAATCTTTTATAGTCTTTAGCTGTTCTGCTGATAATCCTTCTTCTTTGCCGTCTTTGAAATAGGGAATTGACCAATCAGGTAAATAAAACTCACCATAGGGAACCTTCTCTATAAGAGGCTTATTGTCTATATTAGTTGATTTACTTTTACCATCACTTGCATCTGAAGCCATGGCTTTTAACTTCTCTATCTCTTCAGCTGAAAGCATTTCGTCATCCTTGATAGAAGAGCTTAGATCAACCTCTCTGTTTCCTCGGTATTCAGCAAACACCTTGCCCTCCTTCAACATTTTTATTGCATCATATAAAGGACTACCTGGAACTATAGGTGCTTCGGGTGAAAAATGCTTATGTTGCTGCTGCAGATATTCAATAGCGGATTGAGTAAGATTATGGGGATGTGATCCCTTGACAGTATTGAAAGTCGACAAAGCCATAAACTCACTTCTTGTGATTTGATGTTCTTTGGCAGCTTTGAGTAAACTATCGAAACTGGTCCATTGCTGCTTTCCATTACTGTAGATAAGCTCGGTTGATTCTGACTTTTGTTCTGTTTTAGCGTATTTTGCAGTTATCCAGTCAGCAAATTTAACAGCACTGTCCACGCTTCGGAATATCAAGGAGGGGGCATCGCTGTCAACAACAGATCTGTCCGCGTCTTCTACAGATAGGTTATATTCGTTACTAATATCCTCCCATTTTTGCCAGACATTATCAACCTTTGCCTCTACCTCATCACCAAAATTATATACAGTTCGTTGATAGGAAGGGGCAGTAATAGCGTCTGGTACTACAGTCTCCACAGCTAAGTGAGATGTTTTCCCATCAACCAACAGAGGAAGATATAAACGCTTATCATCATAGTGATTCGTATCTGCTTTTGTCCTGTTGCCAGTATCCGTCTCAACCTGATAGTCGATAAGCTCATTCAATGACATTTCATTTTCCATCCTTTCAGGTCTTGATGAGTTAGAAAGTTCGTTATCTTGTCCTTTCAAATTACTGCCTCTCAGAAGTGTTTGATTCAAGTCAACACGCTGCTCGTCAATCTTCTCGTTAATCATATCTGAAGCCTTACCAACATCAGAAAGAACTGTTTTAATGAAAGATGGCTCTTCCTTTAAAACTTTAAGCCAAGAAGAAACATACTTAGCGTTATTATCATTAATACGCTTATCAAATCCCATTGTACTGGAAATCAAAGCTGCTGACAATTCAGCAACAAGTTCCTCTTTTGCATACTTTTTATCACCGAAAGAGCCATTCATATCACGATTAAGACGACCTTTTGGACCTGTAGAATGAGCCATTTCATGCAGTAAAGTTGCATAAAACGCTTGCCCATCCGCAAAGATACCTTCCTTACTGTTACTCGTCTTGTACTGATTTTTAAGAGGAACTTTAATAAAATCTTTAGATAGGTTATAATGAGGGGAAGATATATTATCGGTTTGTTCTATAGGGCAGTACCAAGATAAATTGTCCTTTCCACTTTTCCAAACCGAAGGCTTTGAATGAGCAAGAAGACTATCTATATCTTCATTAATATACATACCCTCACTATCTGGAAGAGAAGGACGTTTTGTGTATTTATCGACAAAACTATTATATAATGAAGGATTCACTTCCTTCATATTTGTTTGGTCAATGTTAAATAAATGATGTACCTTGGGGTAAAAATATGCTTTAATATCTTTACGCTGCTCCTCAGATAAGTCATTATACTCTTGATCTGAATATTCTTTTCCCTGCATATCCTTATATTTATGAATCATATAATAAACAGGAAAAGCTTTTTCCCCTTTATTAATCTTCATAACTTTATCAAGATTCTCTGAAGCAATTTTTCCAGTAGACGGATCTTTTAAAGACTCATTCATACTAAAAAGTTGACGAGCAGTCAAATACATAGAAGTTGTATACTCATGTTTGATTGTATCATACATAAGCATAAATGGATTTATACCATTATACTGTCTACCAGTAAGAGCATTGCGTGGGAAACCAGCATCACCACGTCCATCCATCCAACCTTTCTTCCAGTTACTCTCTTTCATGTCCTCCATTCTCTTTATCATCATATCAGCAAATTGCTGAATAACAGCATCTGAATAAGAAGATGATGCTGATGAAGAGGCGTTAGTTTTTTTATAAGCCATATCGGGTATATCTTTAGATTTTATTAAATTAGCGTTTTCTATATAAACTTTCCAATCTTTTAGTGAAGCCTTATGGGATTTCAAATCATCTAATCTCTTATTAAGTGTTCTAAGAGCAGAATCAGTTTTCTTTATATCTGTAGAATCAATAATATCGTGTAAATTTGCTATTACTTGATTAAGCTGATTAACGAAAGAACCTTTAAGAACAAGACTACGACTAAAAGGCAGAGATTTAAAAGATTGAATGTTTGCTACTCCAACACTCCAACCTTCTGTTGAATCATCATTCAGACTCCATTCACAAGAAGCTACTTTGCCCCAATGGTCAGAGAAACGATAAATGTCACCTGTATGATGATTCACTAAGTATTCACTATTACTTAAAGGAGAATGGTGCCATTTAAGATCTTTGTCTGATTTAAGACCTTCCCAGAAAGAAAAAACAGACTTGTCAGAAGAAAGCTTTGTAAACTCAACAGATGTAGCTTCATAAAAATCAGATAAATCAACATCTTTTTTAACCTCTCTGTAAGATACAGTATTGCCTCCATAAAGATTAACAGAACCAATACCTAAGTTATCAATATTACGAGAAGTAACAGCAGAGCCTTTAAGCTTTTCCCTTACATTGTGATTAGGAAAAGGAAAAGAAATACTATTAAAATCAACAAGGATGTTAGACTGTAATTCTTCTGGAATGACAGTTTCAGGAAACGTTGCCTTGTGAGTATTCTTCTTTGGGGACATAATTGCTAATTCTTTCTTATTCAAAGGAAAAGAAAAAATCAACAAAAATAAAAGAGCCTATGAAAATCTTTCTAAATTAACAATTCAGTAAAATAGGGGGCTTGCCAGAGATTAACTTTGTTAAGTATTTTTACTTATTTGTCTATAAATAAAATAGGGTGACCTCTTGGACACCCTAAAAGAATCTAAACGTTTTCAATCTTTTTAAAAGAATCAATAACAGTTCTATCTAGTATTTTTGCGTAACAATGCTGTGTTGTTTTTATGTCTGAATGACCTAGTACTTTAGCAACGACTTCTATTGAGTAGCCTTTATTTAGCATAAGCATACCGCAGGTGCGCCTTGCCCAGTGAGTAGCCAAAGGTTTGTCTATATCACAAGCCATGCTAAGAATCTTCAAAGCTCGATTGTAAGATTGATTTGTACGTTTTGGAATTTGATAATTATATTTATCAAGCAACTTTTCTAAAGCTGGATAGATGACCGTTACATACGTCTCTCCACTTTTTTTACGTTTACCAGAAAGAACGGTAACGCCATCAACTACTGTAAGCTTTTCAGGACTGAAATCCATTAAATCTGTATATGCCATCCCAGTATAACACTGTATTAAGAACAAATCACGAATGACCTTAAGAGAAGGAGGAATACTCTCTATATTTTCAATTTTACTAAGTTCCTCAATAGATAACCAACGTCCTTCTTCTGCAGAACCACGTTTTATTTTTAAACCATCACAAGGATTTTTATCAATTTTCTCATGCTGGATAGCATCATTAATATAGACCTTTAGAAATTTCATATAACTACTAACAGTAGTTTGTCTCAATTTCTGTGTAATCCCTTGTACTGAAACTTCTTTACCCAATAGAAAATTGTAATAGTCAGCAACATTTCCTTTAGTGAGATCTGAAAAATAAAGAATCTTACCGAACTCATCTAAAGAAGTAAGGAGTTTACGATGATTAATCTTTGTTGATAATTTGATATCATTTCGTTCTTCTATTCTACGAGCAATGTAATCAATAAACGTCTCTGTAGATGAAGTATCCATTCTTTTTAAGAATATGTCAAAATCTTCCCATGAAAAAACAGTTTCCTTCTCCATAAGGGAATTAAAATAGGTTTCTATTTTATCCTTACAAAGCATTAGTCTCTCATTTAGCTTGTCGGAGTCTAAACAATTAACAACATAGTTTTTGTCATTCCATTGGTCTTTGTACAATTTAACACCTGTACTAATCCACTTACGCTTACGATCGTGCTTTATCTCCAGTTGTACAAGTCCCTTTCTTTTATCCGAGGAACGATTCTTTCTATCGAAAACAAATCTCGATGTTGGATATGATAATATCATCATTTTAAATTTTGGTATCACAAGAAAAATATCAAAAGTGGTATCACAAGTGGTATCACTATGGGTACAAAGATAAGTAAATATCGGTAAATATCGGTAAATATCGGTAACTAAAAACGCAAAAATTTGCCATGAAAAATAATATATTTGAGACAAAAGAGAGTTTATTTTTGCGCATAACTCGTTGATTATCAAACAAAAAGAGAATAACTATATAAGTTATTCTCTTTCATATACCTAGTGATTCGCATGGGGCTCGAACCCATGACCCCAACATTAAAAGTGTTGTGCTCTACCAGCTGAGCTAGCGAATCTCCCTATGCTTTTATAAAGCGAGTGCAAAGGTAACAAGAATTTCTGATAATTCCAAATTATTTATAACTTTTCTTGTGCCTTTTTATTATTACATGGCTATTAGATGAAATCTTTTAGTGTGAGACATGATGATTTCCAGCAGGATAAGAGTTAACCCCAAATCGGTTATGTATAATTCTTATTACTATGGTGTTGTTTCTTAATATCTTTTGTTTTCTTATCGGCATCTTGTGCGGTCTTTGTAACTTGACGTAGCCCGTTATGCCTGCGTTACAACGACAGGCAATCTGCTCGATAAGAAAACAAAAAATGTTTAGGTTCTAATGAGCGATTTGGGTTAAACTAACATATCATCCGATACAACCTTAGTTAGAGTAGTTTATTTTCTGTTTATTTTATATTTGTAAAATATTTTGAGTTATCTCGTTATTAAAATATGCTCTTTTAGCATTCAATTAACGCCCAATAGGCTTTCAAAAGACGCCCTTTTGAGGTCTTACTAACGCCCTTTAAGAAGCCTATTAAGCATCTTTTGAAATGCCTTAACTTAAGTGGTTGATTCCCTGTTGGTTAGAAAGATGATATTTATGTGTGTTTTTTGTCTTTATTTTAATAGGTTCATTTAGATTTATGTAAAATCTTTTCAATGCGGTATGTATAGTTTAAGTATTTCATGATGAGATTTTCAATGTAGGCAGATGAGAGATATAAATGAGTTTATGAATGATAATTACACCGTTAATTAGATCATAAAACAGCATCAGATTGAGCTCTGCATGATGAAAATGTTAATACAAAAGTAATTCTGTGATTAACTCAAAAAGTTGCTTTTATAGTTGCTTTGTAAAAGATAAAATACTATATTTGCGGCGTAAAATTGATTATTTAATCTGTTACTAAACAATCTAATGTGGTATTATCCACTAATCTATTACTAATATCTAAACTATGTAGCCGATGAATGTATTAGACTATGTAAAAGCGTTCAATGAGTTTTTGTGGAATAGTTTTCTCATGTACGCATTGTTAGGAGTAGGCATTTTCTATACTGTCTACCTTGGCTTCCCACAGATTCGCCATTTAAATTTGGCGTTTAAGTATGCTTTTGGTCCAATATTCAAGAAGCGAAAGCCTGGTGAAACAAAAGTTAATTCATTCCAAGCATTAGCCACAGCTGTAGCTGCTCAAGTTGGTACTGGTAATATTGGTGGTGTTGCAACAGCTATTGCAAGTGGTGGTATGGGAGCTATTTTCTGGATGTGGGTATCTGCATTGTTAGGAATGAGCACCATTTTCTCTGAGGCAGTACTTGCCCAGAAGTATAAGAAAGAGTATCATGGCGAGACGGTCGGAGGCTCAGCCTATTATCTTTATTATGGACTTGGTAGTAAGTGGCTTGCTGTTTGTTTTTCTGTTGCTATTGTTCTTGCGTTGGGATTCGTTGGAAATATGGTACAAGCAAACTCTATCTCAATAGCTTTGAATAATGCTTTCCATATACCTTCTTATATTATAGGTATTGTTTTAGCAGCAGTTGTGGGTGTAGTAATTATTGGAGGACAACGCCGAATCACCGCTATAGCCGAACTTTTAGTCCCTTTCATGGCGGTTGTATATATCTTGGGTTCGCTTGTTATCATTTATATGTTTGCTGATCAGTTGCCTCATGTTATCCGTACAATCTTCCAAGATGCTTTCTCTATGAAGTCAGCAGCAGGTGGAGCCGCTGGTACGGTGATGAAATATGCCATTCGCTATGGTGTTGCTCGTGGTCTGTTTTCGAATGAGGCAGGTATGGGTTCAACACCTCATGCTCACGCTTTGGCTGATGTTAAAGACCCTTCTGAGCAGGGATTTGTAGCTATGGCAGGTGTTTTTGTTGATACCGTTCTTATCTGTACATCAACAGCTTTTGTCATTATGCTGACAGGTTCTTTCCAAAATCTAAGCTTAAAATCGGTTGCTATTACGCAAGAAGGTTTCGAGATAGCTTTTGGAAATGGTGGAATTATCTTCCTTGCCATCAGTCTAATCTTCTTTGCTTTCACAACAATTATTGGGTGGTATATGTTTGCTGAGATGAATATCAAGTTTATGTTTGGTAAGAAGGGTATTCTTTCTTATCGTGCACTTGTTGTTCTCTTTGTCTTTCTTGGCTGTCTTTTTGCAGCAGATATGGTATGGGAATTGGCAGATACCTTCAATGGTCTGATGGTAATTCCTAACCTTATTGGTATTATTTTCCTTGCACCTCAGGTAAAGAAAATATACAAGAACTTCTTGGCAAACAGAAAAGAAAATAATTCTTAAGCCTTTTGTCAACTTCTATCGTTATTTTCTTTTGATGTTTCTTCTTATTATGTTGAAACCAATCAATTGAAGAATAAATAGCTATTTTGAGCGGTGAGCTACATGTTGGTATGTGCTCACCGTTCTTATGATTAAGGTTAGTAGTGATGATTATCCTTTTAAGTTAAACTGGGTGTTAAAGACTAAACTGATTTTGTTTTATAGTTGAACAGCTTGTCTATCTTTGTATTAAAGGTATAGAGGGCTATGTTAAGTTACATAAATAGACCAGCAATATAGAATTATAGTATAGTGTATATATTTATAGCGCTTATGTAAATAACAATTATTTGAAAATACGGATGCTATTTTGTACCTTTGTAACTAATCCTAATTATTATAGCATGTTAAGATCATGATAGGATAAAACAGAATGAAGCAAATCAATAAAACGAAAATGAAACGTACCTTTGTAACTAAGATGGTTAAGTCAATAGAAGAGAATTCTCTTTTCTTTATGTTTATGCTGTTGGTTGGTGCCTTTACGAATGTGAGTCATCGTAATGTTTTTGGTTATATAGAATTGATTGCGGATGTATATATTATTTGTTTTTTACTGAGCCTTTGTCAACGAACAATACGTCAAGGGTTGGTGATCATGTTGAGTAGTATTATTTATGTGGTATCCATAATAGATACTTGTTGTAAGACACTCTTTGATACTCCAATTACACCAACAATGCTTCTTTTAGCACAAGAGACCACAGGCAGAGAGGCAACAGAGTTTTTCTTGCAATATCTTAATCTAAAACTTTTCTTTTCTGCAGCTGATATTATTCTTTTTCTTGCACTCTGTCATATTGTTATGGCGGTAAAGAAGATGAAGTTTCCAACCTCTTATCTCAAACAACCTTTTGTTGCCTTTGTTTTAATGTTTACAATCTTTGTAGGAATGGCTTTAAGTATTTATGATAAGGTTCAGCTTTATACTGTTAAGAATCTTTCAGGACTTGAGGTTGCTGTTACTAATGGGTTTGCACATCTTTATCATCCAGTCGAACGTATTGTTTATGGACTTTATTCAAACCACTTGATAGCAAAGCAGCTTGATGGAGTCATTATGGCTAATCAGCAAATAAAAGTAGATTCATGTTCTTTCACATCTCCTACAATTGTACTTGTTATAGGTGAAAGTGCCAACCGACACCATTCTCAACTGTATGGCTATCCTTTGCCGACAACACCTTATCAACTTGCCATGATGAATGGTAAAGATTCGTTAGCAGTGTTTACTAATGTTGTTTCACCATGGAATCTAACGAGTAAAGTGTTCAAGCAAATATTCTCATTGCAATCCGTTGATGAGAAAGGTGATTGGAGTAATTATGTACTCTTTCCAGCAGTGTTTAAGAAGGCGGGGTATCATGTTAGTTTCTTGTCTAATCAATTTCCGTATGGTATTAACTATACACCTGATTGGACGAATAATCTTGTAGGTGGTTTCTTCTTAAATCATCCACAATTAAACAAGCAAATGTTTGATTATAGAAATGTCACGATTCATAACTATGATGAGGACCTATTAAAAGATTATAAAGATATCATTAGCTATAAGAAGCCGCAACTGATAATCTTTCATCTTTTAGGACAGCATTTTCAATACTCATTGCGTTGTAAAAGTAATATGAAGAAGTTTGGAATAAAGGATTATAAACGTATGGACTTGACAGATAAAGAGAAACAAACTATTGCAGACTACGATAATGCAACGCTTTATAATGATTTTGTATTGAACAAGATAGTAGAACAGTTCCGTAACAAGGATGCCATTATTGTCTACTTGTCTGACCATGGAGAGGATTGCTATGGTAAAGATGTAAATATGGCTGGTAGGTTAACTGAAGTTGAACAAATCAATCTCAAGAAGTATCACGAAGAGTTTGAAATACCTTTCTGGATATGGTGTTCGCCTATATATAAGCAGCGACACCGTAAGATCTTTACGGAAACATTGCTGGCAAGAAATAATAAGTTTATGACAGATGACCTACCACATCTGTTGCTTTATCTGGCTGGAATAAAGATAAAAGACTACTGTGAAGAGAGGAATGTCATCTCTCCAAGTTTCAACAACAATCGTCGTCGTCTTGTTTTGAAGACTATTGACTATGATAAAGCGTTATATCAATAAGACGTTTTTATAGTGCCGTTTGGTAGAGTTGTCCTATATTAGTTATTTATAAAGCATTTTACAGTTTTCTTTATAATAACCAAAACGAGACTCTTTGACAATCTTCAGCTGATGTGTTGTTATTCCGCACATAGCGTGTTGATGCTCCGCACATATTGTGTTGTTGGTTAACACCAATGGTGCTGAGCGCTAAACATCTTGCAAAATGTCACCAAAGTAGGTTCAACTTATTGTTATAAATAAGTTGTACTACAAAGAACTTACTTCACCTATTGGGTCAGTAGCTTATTTCGTAAAGTTGATAAGATACCACTTCAAGGAGATACTATTCTCTCTTTTATCATATAAGAATAGAATAATGCAGTTGAAATAAAATTCAATGAATAACTTATGTCTACTTAAACTAACCACTCTTATTTTCTTTTTTCACCCTCAACGATTGGTTTCTGTGCATTCATTTTATGTAATTTAGATCTGAGATGTCTGTAAAGACGAGCAACGAGTTGAGGGTGAGAAGAAGCAAGATTATTCTTCTCAGACAGGTCGCTGGATAGATCGTATAGTTCTTTTTGACCAGTGAGATACGAATAAATCAATTTCCATTGCCCTTCACGAATGGCACAATTAAGACTGATTCCCAATCCCTCTCCATCCCAAATGTTAGGATAGTTCCATATTAGCTGTCGCTTCTTATCACCTTGTTGTTTACCACGAAGAATAGGTGTAATGTCTTGTCCGTCTATTTTTTGTGGTACATGATAGTTCTTAATTCCAGCCATGGAGAGTAAGGTGGGGTAGAGGTCCTCTATGATGATAGGTGTATGAGAGCGAGTATTTGGTTTTACAATATTGTTCCATTTTACAATAAAGGGAACTCTTATACCTCCTTCATACAGAGAACCTTTACCACTCTTGAGTGGTGCATTCTGCGTGTAAAGTTCTCCATCCCGCCAATAGGATGATGAGGCGAGTCCTCCATTATCGCTCATAAAGATGATGATAGTCTCTCGCTTAAGTCCTGCCTTTGCTACCCAATCCATGAGATCTCCCAAACTTTTATCCATTCCTGCAATCAATGAAGCGTAAGCAGCTTCCTTCTCCGAAAGACCACGTGCACGATACGTAGGGTAAAAACGCATATCTCGATCGATTGGTACGTGCACAGCGTAATGAGACATATAGAGATAGAAAGGTTGGTCGTATTTCTTAGCCTTTTCTAATGATGCTATTGCCTCTTGTGTAAGGGCTTCTGTAGCAAAGATACCAGTACCCCAATAACGTTCCAAGCCTGGGATAGCGAATGGAGATGTGGGTTTGCCATCTTTTGTAAAACCGTAGTTACGTTCGCTTAAATAGGTAGCTAATCCACCAGCTGCCGTACCTGTAATGTTTACGTCAAAGCCAAAATGGCACGGATTCTCACCCGGAGTGTCAATAGCTCCCCAGTGAGCTTTTCCGCAATGTATGGTGTGATAGCCTGCATTTTTTAGGAGTTGTACAAAGGATATTGCCTTTGTTGTATGTGCGACATTACCGCTTTGTGCAATACCATTATAATTCCAATCAGGTAATGTTACGCCATCTCGTTTCCCATCTGTCATCTTATTGCGATGTAAAGTCCAATTCGTTACCCGATGGCGAGCCATATTCATACCTGTCATCAGACTACATCTGGAGGGCGAACTGATAGGAGTTGCATAAGCATCTGTAAACATCATCCCCTCGGAAGCAAGTCTTTCCATGTTAGGTGTATCGTATTTCCGATTATTGGCAGTAATCGAATCGGCAAAGGGAAGAGATGTGTCTTGCCATCCCATGTCGTCTACCATGAACAAGATGATATTGGGTTGTGTATTTACTTGTTGTGCTTTGGCTGGGAGGGACATGCCAAGAGCAGCTATTGATGTTGTAATCAATAGGGTAGAAGAGTGCTTTGAATTATATAAGGTATAGTTATTCATTGCTGTATCAATCATTGATAGGGGTTTTTAGATAGACTACAAAGTTAAAAAGAAAGTTGCTAATCACCACATAAATATGATGAAGTTCTTAAATTCTTTTGCTATAAAGCTATTGAAAGTGTCCTATAGTAGATGCATGATATGGTTAAACTACCAAAGATATAGGGTTACATCAAGGATTATAAAGGTAGAAAATCTATTTGTGTAATATAGTAAATAGGATTCTGTCTGGAACAGTTTTAATAAAATAAAAAAGTCAGACTGCGGTCAGTCTGACTTAATTGTATCATTTTTCTAAACAAAGAACGATGGTTATAAACACCTTTATTTCTTTACTGCCCATTGGAATGTACTACATGGTAATCCTACCTCATTCACAAGGTTGGCACGTGTAAAAGGTTGCCATCCATAACGAACATAGAGTGGACGTGTTACTGAAGACGACTTAACAAGAATTGTGTTAGATGATGTTATTTGTGCTTCTGCTGGATAATAGATGCCATCTGCACCTGCTACCTCAAAGCCAATAAGGCGGCTACCCTTAGCAGATAGTGACTTTGCGTGAATAAACTGCAATTCAATTCCATTGTCTTTTGCTGATACAGAATGACAGATAGGACCATCAGATTCTATGTTGTAGTCATAACTATGGTGTAAAGCCTGTAAGCCAAGTCGCTCACCGACAGGCTTTTTGTTCGTGTAATGTACATCTAAGGAATCACCTACATCTGTTGTAACAGCCATCCATGTATTACGTAGTCTTGATGCCATACGACGCTGAGAATCACGGAAACGTGGCCATGAAGGACGATTCAGGCTGGAGAGCTGTACGAAATAAAATGGTAGATCTGGGTCATGGAAGAAGTTACGCCAACTCTTCTGTAACATCGGGAAGAGACGTTCGTGTAGTTCCATGTTATGTGCATTGGACTCACCTTGGTACCAAACAATTCCCTTGATACTATATCCTTTTAGTGGAAGCATACCAGTCTCGAACATATAGGCTGGTGCATAAGGATGACGTTGCAGTGGGTTCTTACTTACGCTGATGTTTTGCAATGCCCGCTCACGTGCCCATTTCATGCCGAAATCTCCATGATACCAATCACGAAGAATAGCTGGCATACGTTGTTCTAATGTATGGCGGTCAATCCATGACTCTGTAGTTGTACCACCAACAGCATTACAGATGATACCTACTGGGACCTGCAAACTGTCTGCTAACTTCTTTCCAAAGTGATAAGCTACAGCGGAGAAGCCACCCAAAGATTCTCGAGAGCAGTTACGCCATGGTCCAATGTGGAGGTACTGATGACGATTGACAGAGTCGCATGCATTAGCAGACCATGCTATGGCAGTTGTTGGATAGATAGCTGACATATTAAAAAGATGTAAGTGTGTCTGACTGTCAGCCTCATTCAAGTCTTGAGTCTTGCTCTGTACAGCATTTACAGGTAACTCCATGTTTGATTGTCCTGAGCAAAGCCACACTTCACCAACGTATATGTCTTTAATAGTAAGCTTTTCTTTCTTCGTACTTATTTGGGCTTTATAAGGTCCGCCAGCTTTCTCAGCAGGGAAGGTAATCTTCCATTTTCCGGCATCATTTGTTATAGCTGAAAGCATATGCCCATTGAAGTTTACCTTAACAGTTTCACCTGCATTTGCTTTTCCACGGAAAACAATAGGTTTGTTGCGCTGAATAACCATACCATCGGTATACAATGGAGACAGGGCAAGCCCACCATAGTTGCCTGTCAAGGCTCCATAGACCGTCTCTGCAATAATCTTTGCGCCCTCAGCATTCGGGTGAATAGCATCGGCAAGAAGATCGGGACGACTATATAGAAGTGTATTTAAATCAATGAGTGGAACTCGTGTCGCAGTCGCCACTTGTCGTATATGTTTCTGAATCTGCGCATACCAGTCGCGTGTACCACTCTCAAAACGTGGATGACGCTCAAAGATAGGGGTCATAAGACAAATCCAAATCTTTGCTTTAGGATTCGCCTGACGGAAACTATCAATCAGACGGATGTAATCAGCATTAAATTCTTCACTGTACTCAGGCCAGTTTCGTGGGTCGGTATCATTGAGTCCAAGATGGATAATGATAAGGTCTGCTTTGAAGTTCAAAGCGTCTTGGTACTCTTGTTGGTCGACATAGGGACGATGTCCATGTTGTAGTAGTGTAGTTCCAGAGTGTCCGAAGTTTCTGACTTCATATTTATCTCCTAACATCTTCTGTAGTTGTGCTGGATAACAATTCTTTTCTCTATCGATAATTGTCATTCCCCATGTCACGCTATTTCCTACACATGCTACCTTGATTTTGTCGCCAGCAACAGCAGTCAAAACCATAAGTAGCATTCCAAACAACACGATTGTTCTTTTCTTCATAATCATTTATAAATGTAGTAATGGAAGGTTTTACTTTTACTTAATATTTAACTTATACATAAATTCTTTGCAAAGTTAATTATAATCTATGAATAAAGGAGACACTATGGATAACAAAAGCATTTTAATGGATAAATTATTATACAAAAGGATCGGTAGTGTGATGAAAAAGTATAGACGCACAACTATTCATATAGCATTACAAAAGGCTATTAATATACAAATGGAATAACTTAAATTTCTGAACTTTTAAATAACAAAAAACCTTATGAAACAAGAGGTTTGAAACTTATTTCGTTAAAAATAGATTTTGCATAAACATGTGTTCGCACACATCATTATAATGAAAAAATAATCTACTAAAAGTTTGCATGTGACGCGAAAATAATATATCTTTGTGACTGTTATCCTGAAAACAATCTTTTACCTTTAAAAGACTAATACCTATTGAGTAAAGAAAGCGATCACCTGTGAAGGTCATCGCTTTTTCTTTTTAACCCAAATAGTTCATTAGAGCCTAAACATATTGTGTTTTATTATCGAGCATCTTGTTTGTTTTTGGCGCAGACGTAGCGGACTACGTCAAATTATAAAGACAATTTCTACTGAGCCGTTTTGGTGATTCTTCATGATGCAAAGGTAATAAACAGGGACAGTAGATTTTTAGTGGGGATAGGCATATATTTTGGCAAGCCTAAAAAGAAAGAAACTTTTATCTACAACTCCTCTTAAGTTAGCCCTAAATAGTTTTATTTTTGCATTGAAGGATTCCGCAGCAGCGTTTGTAGATCTGTTAATATAAAAGTTAAGTATGTCTTCGTAATGCTCGTAGAAAGTTGCAGCAATGACATTAAAGGAATGAAAGCCAGCTTCTGCGACGTTATTATACCATTTTGCCAATGATAGTCTGGCTGCATCTTTGATAGTATTCTTAGCAAAAATCATTCTTAGCGAATGTGATAAACCGTAAGCCTTCTTAATGTCAGGATATTCTCTGAACAGTATTTTGGCTCTTAGCTTCTGTTCATCAGTCCATTTCTCTGATGATTTGAACAACAGGTACCTACTTCTTACCAGCAGTTCACTACGTGTATCTCCATTTTCAAAAGTCTGTGGTTGATACGCTATCTTTTCTAACTTCGCATTCTCTTTCTCGTCATTTGCTTGCTGTAAAGCTGCCCAGCGATACTCTATTCTCATCTGTTGCACGGCATCACTTGCAAGTTTCTGTATATGAAAGCGATCAATCACTCGTTTAGC
>ERZ773028.54-NODE-54-length-104442-cov-19.142355_pt1 | contig 104442 bp, 77 predicted proteins | sample MGYA00511123_ERZ773028 | MGnify/ENA primary metagenome ERZ773028 (study PRJEB29015, sample SAMEA2738134) | human oral metagenome | biome: human oral; feature: human-associated habitat; material: saliva | place: China | collected 2206 ... | reverse complement strand
GGCGCTGACCCTGCTGGCGCGCACCCAGACGGAGGCGGCGCGCGTGCAGGAGCGCGTGCAGGCGCTGGCTGAGCGTGCCCGCCTGGTGACCGGTTTGACCCTGGAGCAGCTGGAGGAGGAATACTCCGAACAGCTGCCGGTTGACGTGCCCGCAGATGAGGCTTCCGAAAACGCCGCCTCCGAAAATTCCGCTACCGAAACGGCATCAGAGACTACCGAAGCCTCCACCGAGAGCGTGCGCGCTCGCCTCAAAGCAACCCGCGCCGAATTGGAGGCGCTGGGCGCTATTAACCCGCTGGCGCTGGAGGAGTACGAGGCGCTGTCCGAACGCCACGCCTACCTGAATCAGCAGATTGAGGATTTGAAGGCGACCCGCCGCGACCTGAACACGGTCATGGACGAGGTCAGCAGTCACATTGCGGAGGTGTTCACCGCCGCGATGGAGGACATTAACACCCACTACCGCCGCATCTTTGAGACCCTGTTCCCGGGAGGTGAGGGCCACCTGGAGCTGGACGACCCCTCCGATCCACTGAATTCGGGTGTGGAGATTCATGCGCGCCCGGCGGGTAAGAAGGTTAAGCGCCTGTCGCTGCTGTCTGGCGGTGAGCGTTCGCTCGCTTCGCTGGCGCTGTTGATTGCGATTTATATGTCTCGCCCGTCGCCGTTCTACGCCCTCGATGAGGTTGAGGCGGCGCTGGATGACCGCAACCTCTCGCGCCTGCTGCAGGTGATTGGTGAGTTGGGGGAACGTTCGCAGCTGATTGTGGTGACGCATCAGAAGCGCACGATGCAGATTGCGGAGACCCTGTACGGGGTGTCGATGCGCGGTGGCGTGTCGACGGTGCTTTCTCAGCAGATGGAGGAGTTGCGCGAGCTGCTGTAGCTCGCCGCACACCCACCCTGGCGAACGTCACATGTCCTAGGAATGGTCATGTGCACCCCAGGGTACTGTTCACCGCCTGCACCCGGGTACTATAGGGGGATATGTGCGAACGCCGCCCCGCCCTACCCGCGGTTGCGTGGTGTTTCGCTGTGATCAGGCCTGATGCCCCGCCCTACCCGCGGCGCGCATCCGGCGGTAACCATCCAGGGAAGGAATAGTGATGAGCGAGAACCTGGCAGATGCTTTCCTCAACGGCGAGTCGTTGAAGAATGCCCCCGGCCCCTATTTTGGTGAGTACGGCGGGCGGTGGATGCCCGAGTCGCTGATTGCCGCCATGGATGAGCTGGAGGCGACCTTTAACGAGGCGAAGAACGACCCCGAGTTCATTGCTGAGTTCCAGCGTCTTTCTGCTGAGTATTCGAACCGTCCGTCGCTACTGACTGAGGTTCCGAAGTTCTCTGAGCATGCTGGTGCGCGTGTGTTCCTCAAGCGTGAGGATCTGAACCACACCGGTAGCCACAAGATTAATAACGTGATTGGTCAGGCTCTGCTGGCTAAGCGTATGGGTAAGACCCGTCTGATTGCTGAGACTGGTGCGGGTCAGCACGGTGTTGCGACTGCGACCGCGGCTGCGCTCTTCGGCATGGAGTGCGTGGTCTACATGGGTGAGGAAGACACTGAGCGTCAGTCGCTGAACGTGGCTCGTATGCAGCTGCTGGGCGCGAAGGTGATTGCGGTTCAGAACGGTTCCCGCACCCTCAAGGACGCCATTAATGAGGCGCTGCGCGACTGGGTTTCGAACGTTGAGAACACCCACTACCTGCTGGGTACTGCCGCTGGTGCGCACCCGTTCCCGGCTATGGTGCGTTTCTTCCACGACGCTATCGGTGAGGAGGCGCGCGAGCAGATTCTGGCTGAGACCGGCCGCCTGCCCGATGGTATTGCTGCCTGCGTGGGTGGCGGTTCGAACGCGATTGGTCTGTTCCACGCGTTCTTGGACGATTCTTCGGTTGAGATTTACGGTTTTGAGGCTGGCGGCGACGGTGTGGAGACCGGCCGTCACGCGGCGACCATTACTCTGGGCCGCCCGGGCATGCTGCACGGCGCGATGACTTACCTGATGCAGGATGAGGATGGCCAGACCATTGAGTCCCACTCGATTTCTGCCGGTCTGGATTACCCGGGTGTGGGTCCGGAGCACTCCTACCTGTCCGATATTGGTCGCGTGACCTACGAGCCGGTAACCGACACTGAGGCGATGGACGCTCTGCGTCTGCTCTGCCGTACCGAGGGTATTATTCCGGCGATTGAGTCCTCGCACGCTCTGGCGGGTGCGCTGCGCGTGTGCCAGCGTTGGGCTGCTGAGGATCCGGAGGCGGCACGCGAGAAAACGATGATTGTCTGCCTGTCGGGTCGTGGCGATAAGGACATGGAGACCGCGCTGAAGTGGTTCGGCCTGGGTAAGGCGATTCCGTCCTCGACCCTGATGACCGGTAATAAGGAAGCTGCCGCATCCGCTGCACAGAACGCACAGGCTGAAAGTGAGGCTAAGTAATGAGCTACCAGGACGCTATTTCTCAGGCGGCACCCTTTGAGGTGTTGGACGGTACGTTCCCGACTGCTAACCCCGATTCGCCTCTGGCGGCTCGTCTGGCTGAGTGCGAGAAGCAGGGCCGTGCGGCGCTGATTGGCTACCTGCCGGTGGGCTTCCCGACCCTGGATGAGTCGATTGACGCGGCGATTGCTCTGGGCAATAACGGCGCGGATATTATCGAGCTGGGCGTGCCTTATTCTGATCCGGTCATGGACGGCCCGGTGATTCAGAAGGCGACCGGCGTTGCGCTGGAGAACGGTTTCAAGCTTCCTCAGCTGTTTGAGGCGGTTCGCCGCATTACCGAGGCGACCGACGCTGTGGTTGTCGTGATGACGTACTGGAACCCGGTTCTGGCGTACGGTGTGAAGAATTTTGCGCGTGATTTGGCGGCTGCCGGTGGCGCGGGCATGATCACCCCGGACCTGGTGCCTGATGAGGCGTCGGCGTGGTTTGAGGCTTCTGACGAGTACGGTCTGGATCGTATTTTCTTGGCTGCTCTGTCTTCTTCGCCGGAGCGTCTGGCGACCATTGCGAAGGCGTCGAGTGGCTTCGTGTACGCCGTGTCGGTGATGGGCGTGACCGGTGCACGTACCTCCGTGTCGGAGGCGGCTCGCACCCTGGTTGCGGACATTAAGGCTGCCGGTGCGCCTCGTGCGTGCGTGGGTCTGGGTGTTTCGACTCGTGCCCACGTTGAGGAGATTGGCGAGTATGCGGACGGCGTGATTGTCGGTACCGCGCTGGTGAAGGCTTTGGCTTCTGGCGGTGTTGAGGCGGTGGCTAAGCTGACCCGTGAGCTGGCGGGGCGTGAAGGCTAATGTCTGATGTGCTGTCGCTGGCGAGCGTGCCGGTAGCTAACGTGCTGGCGTCGATTCCGTCACCGAGCGTTTCGTATCTGCAACTGGGCCCGTTCCGTGTGCATTTCTATGCCCTGTGTATTCTTGCGGGTATGGCGGTGTGCTTGTGGCTGGGTTCTCGCCGTTGGAAGGCGGCGGGCGGTACCCCTGAGCGCGTTTTCGACGTGGCGATGTGGGCTATTCCGGCGGGCATTATTGGTGCCCGCGCCTACCACGTGCTGATTACTGACCCGGGTAGCTATTTCGGTCCGAATGTTGCTGATCCGTGGGCTTTCCTGAAGATTTGGGAGGGCGGCATCGGCATTATGGGCGCCGTGTCGGTTGGTGCGTTGGGCGCCTGGTATGGTTGCCGCCGCTATGGCATGAATTTCCCTGCTTTTGCGGATGCGGTAGCGCCGGGTATTCTGTTGGCTCAGGCGTTTGGCCGCTGGGGTAACTGGTTCAACCAGGAGCTATTCGGTAAGCCGACGACTCTGCCGTGGGGCCTGGAGATTAGCGCTTCGAGCGGTAATTTCCCGACCCAGTATCCGGCGGGTACGCTGTTCCATCCGACGTTCCTGTACGAGTCGCTGTGGAACCTGCTGGGTGTGGCGTTGCTGCTGTGGCTGGGCCGTAAGGGCGTGCTGAAGCTGGGCCAGACCCTGTGGCTGTACGTGTTCTACTACGGTGTGGGTCGCCTCTTCATTGAGATGTTCTTGCGTATTGATACCTCGGAGATGCTTTGGGGCGTTCGTATTCACGTGTGGACTGCTCTGCTGTTGGTTCTGCTGGGTGCTGCTGGTTTTGTGGTGGCTGGTCGTCGTGCGGCGGCGAAGGTTGCTGCGGGTATTGAGCCGGCTCCTGCGGAGTTCGCTCCGAAGCCTGCCGCAGATGAGTCTGCTGAGGACGTTGAGGAGAAGGCACCTGAGAAGGCGTCCGAGAAGGCAACCGATAAGGCAGAGCCCGCCGAGGATTCTGACTCTTCTGAGTCTTCGACGAAGGACTCCCAGATGAAGGACTCCCAAACGAAGAGCTCCTAGCTTTCATCTACATTCATAGAAAAACCGCCGGATGGGGGGAGCGCACCCCCGTCCGGCGGTTTTTTGTACCTGTTTCTGCGCTCTGACGTTCTTCCACTCTGGCGCTTCCGCACTGGTGCTTCCACTCTGGCATTCTTCTGCACTGGCGTTCTGCTGAGCGTGTGCAGCATTCACACAGTGGTATGTGACGGTGCCGTCCGTGGATTTAGGCTGTTGAGAAGGCATAATAGAGGTATTGCATGTGGTGGGCATCCGCTTCAGGAGTATGAGGCTCTTCGAATGGTGATACCTGCCGCGTCTACGTTTAGAAACACCCACTCAACGTACAGGATTTTATCGTGAGCTCTTCATCCGGCGATTCTTCGCGCGCCGTTTCTCCTTCTTCTCGTCCGGGCCTGTCGCGCCGCCGCCTGGTGGCTGGTGCGGCGTGGGCTGCCCCTGTTGTTGTGGCTTCTTCGGTGATTCCCGCTTATGCGGCTTCTGATGAGGAAGGCGAGTGCACCGGTCCTTACGAGGATTCGACGATGATTACTGCCGGTGACGGCGTGAAGAAGGTTGCCGTGCTGACGGTTCCTGCGGGCGCTAAGCGTATGCGTTTTACCGCTGTGGGCGGTGCCGGCGGCACGAACTACACTGTGGCTGATGCCGGTTCCGGCGCCATGGTGGAGGGCTCTATGGCTGTGCGCGGCGGCCAGACTATTAGGTTGACTGCCGGTTCAGGCGGTATCGGTAATGGTGAACTGAAGCCCGCTGAGGGTGGCGACGGCTACGGCGTGGGCGGCTCCTCGAAGGCTTCTTCGCCGGTTCCCGCGAACGTTGTTTCTGCAATCAATGATTTGACCCGCATTTCTGGCGGTGTGACCGGTCGCGGCGGCATGAGCGCTGTGCTGTATTCGGCGTCCGGCGGTGGTTCGTCCGCTATTGAGGTGGATGGCGTGCCGATGATTGTTGCCGGTGGTGGTGGCGGTGCCGGTGTGCTGGCGTCGTATGCGACGGTTCTGCCGAACCCCGCGAATGCGGGTGCTGTGCGCCCGACCGCGCACTATTCGCTGGATAGTTCCGGTGGCGAGCACCAGTTCAGCACCGGTGGTGGCGCTGGTTCGGGTGACGGCGACGGCTCGCCCGGTTTTGTTGGTTTCACCTCGTATGAGGCGCAGTCTAATCCGATTTTGACGGTGAACCCGGGTTCGGGTGCTGCCGGTGGTGTGGGCGGCGCTGGCGGTGAGAAGCTGAACCCGCCGACTGCTGACGGCCCGGTGATTGGTTTTTCGAGCACCTCCACCCAGAAGCTGGTGAGCACTGCGACTGCCGGTGCGGCGGGTGCGAGTGGTTTCCGTGCGAAGGGTGCCGATGGTGTGGCGAGCTATTCGTACCAGTGGGATCAGACTCCGGAGGGTACCGATAACCGCCCGTCGAACGCTGGCGAGCTGTTTAACGGCTACCAGTCGGTGGTTTCTGGAGGCGGTGGCGCCGGTTATGGCGGCGGTGGCTCCGGTGCTGCGTTGAGCGTTTCGGCTCGTGTGGTGTCGCAGAAGTGGAATAATGATTCGGCTCGTGCCCGCTATGCGGTGGGTTCGGTGCAGTTGGCTGGCGGTGGCGCTGGCGGCGGTACGTTTATGGATTCTACGGTGCGCATCATGGACCTGGGTTGGGCGTTGAACGCTCCGAATGGTCCGGGTGAGCGCGGTGCCGGCTATATTGAGGTTGCTTTCTGCTTCTAGACGGCTTCTCAACGGATTCTAGGCGGCGGCTGCGAGTGGCTACAAGCTGCTATGAGCCTGTAGGAATCGTATAGGTGCAGATTGAACCCTTTCTTTAGGGTGGTATGCGCCTCAAACTTAATATTTAAATTTTTTTCTGAATGCCTCCCAGACCGCTTGTTTGGGAGGCATTCTCATCTTCTGTGTCGGTTCGTCATAGCGTCATATCAACCTTTGGCGGTTTAGCGCATTGGTCGGAATAGACCTTATCGAAAGCTCATCCTCGCTCGCGTGCCGTCCCCTAAATAACCCCTCTGTCATATTCGGGGGTGAACCTTTAGATTGGCGGCTCATCATTTTACGGTGGAAGTGTAAAGAATATACGCGCCCACCCCGCTAGGTTGCACGGCACAGATTGCGGTTTGAGCGCGGCCACCGATGACTAAGGAGTTTAGATCATGTGCAAGGAAACCATGAAGGCTGTTGTTGTCCCTGAGAAGGTTGACGGTTCGGTTGTTGTCCGTGAGGTTCCCGTTCCGGCTGTCGGTCACGGCCAGGCGCTCGTGAAGATTGAGTACTCGGGCGTGTGCCACACTGACCTGCACGTGGCTTCCGGTGACTTCGGTGAGGTTCCGGGCCGTATTCTGGGCCACGAGGGCATCGGTCGTGTCGTCAAGGTCGGCGAGGGTGTTGAGTCCCTGAAGGAAGGCGACCGCGTGTCGGTGGCTTGGTTCTTCGAGGGCTGTGGCCACTGTGAGTACTGCACCTCGGGCCGTGAGACCCTGTGCCGTTCGGTGAAGAACGCAGGCTACTCGGTTGACGGCGGCATGAGCGAGTACACCCTGGTGACCGCTGATTACGCTGTGAAGGTTCCCGAGGGTCTTGACCCGGCGCAGGCTAGCTCCATTACCTGCGCTGGTGTGACCACCTACAAGGCAATCAAGGAGTCGCTGGTCCGCCCGGGTCAGTGGCTGGTTGCTTACGGTGCTGGCGGTCTGGGCAACCTGGCTGTTCAGTACGCTAAGAAGGTTTTCGGCGCCAAGGTTATCGCTGTTGACATCAACGACGACAAACTGGCTCTGGCTCGTGAGACCGGCGCTGACCACGTCATTAACGGCCGTGAGGTTGAGGACGTTCCGGCTCGTATTCGTGAGCTGACCGGCGGTGGCGCTCACGCTGCTGTGGTGACCGCGGTGTCGAAGGTTGCATTCAACCAGGCTGTTGAATCGGTCCGTGCGGGCGGTTCCGTGGTGGCTGTTGGTCTGCCCTCGGAGATGATGGAGCTGTCCATTGTGAAGATTATTCTGGACGGCATCCGCGTGGTGGGCTCCCTGGTGGGCACCCGTCAGGATCTGGCGGAGGCGTTCCAGTTCGGTGCTGACGGCATTGTGGTTCCGGTGGTTCAGCTGCGTGAGGTTGACGAGGCACCGGCTGTCTTCGAGGAAATGGCGGCAGGTAAGATTACCGGCCGTATGGTTCTGGACTTCGCTAGCCTCTAAGCTGGCGGATGATTCGAGGCGCCCGATAGGGCTTCAAGGTCTCACTCGGCTGGGGTCTTGCCGGTAGTTTCGATGGTTATAACGCCTAGGGTGCATCCCGTGTGGCGGGGGAGTAGGGGTACTCTTTCTGCTGTGCATACGACGCGGGGTGCGCCTTAGTGTTTTTAATAGTGTTTTTAATGCGGCGTTTTAGGGCTCCGGTTTATAACTACTGGTTTATAGCTGCGGGTTTTTGAGAGCCGTTATCGTAAGGAACTGAAAATCTCTGTGAGTACTGGGCACCTAAACGTAATATACGCGGGAATTTATTTTTGAAATATCCGCGGAAATATATCAAAATTCCCGCTAAATTAGTTCAACAGAGCATCTTGTTTGACATCTATAGATTTCAAAGTGCATACTTGCATTGTAAACATTCAACCATTAGTTGAGGCGTAATATTTGCCGAAGAGATAGGTTTTGAACACCCTTGCACATACCCTTGATGTAACGGGATATGACGTGTGAAGGTTTCGGCCCTCCTAGATATCGATTCCTTCTCCCGGAACGCCATACCCGGGTGAATTTCAGCATCTTCGTACCGTGCCGTTATTCACCGCTGAGTCCTACTTCCGGTCAGGCGCCCCTCTAGACACCTTCGGAAGAGGTCTCACAAGATTAGTGTGGGCCCCACGGACATAGTCAATGGGGACTATGTCCGCCACACTAATCCGGAACTTTTAGGACACTGCATGACTTCGAGGCGGCACGCCCGCCACGCTATAAATTTACCTGCCGGCACGGGTAACATAGCCGGGTTCTCTACTCACTCGGTAACCCACCCGCTACAGAACACATCTTGATTTTGTGTTGTTCAGAAGATGCGCCCTGTAGCAAAGGAACGAGGGGCATCTCTGCCAGGTGCCCCTCGTTTTCATATGCGCGTTTTATTGTTGGCTAGATTCCACGCTGCTTAGTAGCTGCTGCGCTCTTTCGTAGATTCCACGCAGCTTAGTAGATGCCACGCTGTGCGGTCCAGCGGATCGTGCCGCGCTCAAAGTCCATGTAGTACACGCCGTTCACATAGGTTTCGTCGCCGCGTGCCGCACCGTAACGGGCGGTGTTCTGCGCCCAGTGCTTGAAGATTGAGCCGTTACCGTTGGTCTCGTAGGCGCCGTACGCATCCGACCAAAGCAGTACCTTGCCCGAGGCGAATCGCACCTGAGCACCCGTGGCGGTGACGGTCTCGTCGGTCACCGGAGCGCCCCAGGTGCCGCGGTGCTGCAGGAAGCGGTGGTAGAACGCGCCGCCGGTGTGCAGGCGGTGGGTTCCGGTCTGAGCGGACCACACGTAGGTGGTGCTGCCCGTGAATTCCTGCTTAAAGATACCGTTGCCCAGGTTCTGCTCGTCGGCGGTGGGTGCACCCTTCATGCCAGCTGCACGCCAGGTTGCGTAGATTGCGCCGCGCTCGTTGAGGATGTGGGTGCCGGTAGCAGCAGACCAGTAGCCGCCCTCACCGTTGGCGAAGGATACCGCCATGGTGTCGGATCGGGACTCCTCGTTGGTGGTCAGGCCGCGGAAACGAGCCACGTCGGAGCGGAACTTATGATCCAAGCCGCCGTCGGTGACCAGCCAGTGCGAGCCGTGAGAGTTCGTCCAGTAGATGGTCTTACCGTTGGTGAACTTCTGCGCGTACACGCCGTGACCCAGGGAGTACTCGGTGCCAATCGGGTTGCCGTAGAACGCGCGGTTCTTATTCCAGAAGCCACCGATGCCGGTGCGAATATCAATCGAACCGGTCGCGGTGGTCACCACGTTAGAATCCTGAGCGGCGCGGTCTTCTGCCGCACGCTCCTCAACTGCGCGGTCCTGCCCGTTCGCCCAATTGCGGTGTACCGCGTTGGGGTTCTTCGCCAGAACCTTCAAATCGTTCACAGTGCCGGGGAAGAAGTTCGAGTCACCCACAAACGGGCCCGAGTCGGTGAACTGCCAAATGTCGTAGCCGCTCCAACCCGCCGGAATTGCGCCCACCACAGTGGAGTAGCTGGCCAGGTGCAACGGCAGAGTGCCGAACTGCTGTGAACCCACGCACTGCGACCACCAGGAGGTTGCGGTGTACACCATGGGGTCGCGCCCGGTCAGTGAACGGTAAGTGTCCACGAAGTCGCGGGTCCAGGCGGTCAGCTGCGCCGGGGTCATGTTGAAGCAGGTGTTGCCGTAGGCGGGGTAGGGGTTGAACTCAATATCCAGCAGGCCGGGCAGGGTCTGGCCGTCGGCACTCCAGCCGCCGCCGTTCTGCACGAAGTAGCGTGCCTGATCGGCACCCGAGGAGGTACGGGGGTTCGCGAAGTGGTAGGCGCCGCGCACCATACCGACCTGCGCCGAGCCGTTGTACTGCTGACCGAAGTAGGGGTTGGTGTAGTAGGCACCCTCGGTTGCCTTCACGTAGGCGAAGCGGGAACCTGCGGCGTAGGCGCTCGCCCAGTCCACGTTCTGCTGGTGCGAGGAGACGTCCATGCCGAGGGTGCCGCCGGAGGGGATCCACGCGGAGCGGCCCTGTGCCAGCGCCTGACCGGAGGCCACGCCCTGCGCGGAGCTCTGGGTCGCGGAAATACCGTTCAGAGTTGCGGTAGAAGCGGGGGAGGTGGCACCGGTGCGTGCGTTCGCGGTGCCCAGTCGTTCGCGTTCGCCCGCACCCATGGCGGGGTTGGAGCGTTCGACCAGGGATGCATCCGGGGCGGGCGCGTAGCTGAGCTCCTCGTAGGATGCGTTGGGGCTGACCTCTGCCGCTGCGCTCGTGGTGGGCGCGGCAAATGCGGCGGGAACGGAGGTAAGGGATGCGGCGACCAGGGCGAGTGCACCTGCGGACGCCACGATAGAGCGGGCTGCCGCGGAGCGCGCGGCAGTCTGGAGTTTCTTCATAGATTTTGCCTGTGTTTGAGAGGTGGATGTGTCGATGTGGCCCTGTGTGGGGGCTTCTGGCACGAGTGAATATGTGGGGTAGTTGAGTGATTTGTGTGTCGGTTGCCGGGTATGTCAAGCGGCTGACACAGCTATCAGCCTACGGTACCTGCACCGCTGTGCGCAATGCTATTGGGGTGTCGTCCTGGCGGGATAATTTTCACGGAGTGCACAGTAGTTTGGGGTCTTTGGGGAGCATGTTTTGTTTTGCGGCTTGTCGGTGCATTTATAGGGCTCAAATTTTTGCGAAAAATTTTAGGTGCGCGACACGCCGGGGCATTGCGAATTTCACTCTGTGGACTGCCGCGTCGGGGTGTAATCGGGGTATAACTGGGGCGCAGCCGGGGTATAAGGAAAGGGGTGGGCCGCACACACAAAGACCCACCCCTCATGTTCCGGGTACTGTATTTGGCGCGGCCTCGCACCGGCACCCGGAGTTTCATGGTCGATGCAGGAGAGATGAAGAGTCATCGACCACGCTATGGTGCCTGTTGGCACGTTTTTTCTCGGCTCTTCCCGCCCGCTCTTTCAGGTTCTGATGTCCGGCTGAAAGAGACGGGTGGGAAGAGGCGAAAGCTTGTGTTTCCCGAAGGGTTTAGAGGAACTTTGCGATGTCCTCAACCAGCGGCTTGAGAGTCTCGCGGTCGATGTACTCAGCCTTGCCGGTCTTGTAGCATTCGAGCATCTGCTGAATACCTTCGTTCGGGTTCGGGTTTGCCATGAGCCACGCGCGCACCGGGCCCTTCAGGGCGGTCTTGTGAGCCAGCGAAATCTTGTCGAAGTCGATGCCGCCACGCAGGTGGTAGACGGGGCGACCTTCGGTCAGTTCGGGGGTGTAGCTCTTTGAGACAGCCTTGTCCAGCAACTTCTTGGAGTATTCACCGGTGAAGGAGACGGTAAAGAACGCGGTGCGGTTCTTCTTGGGCGCAATGATTGGCAGAATCTTCTTGCGAAGTGCCGGTGCGCCGTTGAGGAATCCACCGTAGTCGCTGCCGGCAATGACGAAAGCGTCGAATGCCTCAGCCTGCTCGGGGGTGACCTTGGAGGCGGGGACAGTCTCAACCTCGGGGGCCTGCGGGAGTGCACGCAGATCTTCTGCCAGCCAGGTGGCGTACTGTTCGGTGTAGCCGTAGGTGGAGCCGAAGATAATCAGCACGCGAGTAGTCATCTGTGAACCTTCCAGATATATTTCGCATTTCAAATACTAATTATGGGTTCCAATATAGGCTAGGCGCGCGAAAATGTGAAATCGCCCAGCTTTTGGATACCCCATCTATCTTCTCATAGCCCACTCTGAGTGTCTCTATGTTTTTGAAATATGCTCGAACGTTCTCGAATGCGACTAAATATTGTGCAGCACTGGCTATCTATGGGTAAAAAATACCCTAATTTACTTTCCGGGCGAGGCGGGGGTGGTGGGGGTGAAAACCGGCTTTCTGTGGTGTGTTCGATGGGGGAGGGGTGATGTTCAAAATGCGACGTGAAACACAAATTCTTCGATGGAAAGAGTTGGGAGAAGCATACCCAAGAGGGCGCAAAACCCCTATAATTGAGAAAGAGTCCCACGCATCCGGCATGTGGTTACCTGTTAGAACACGTGGGAATAATTGGGAATTTGACATTAGTCTTCCCCGGAAAATCAGTGTGAACCCCCAGGGGTCACACGAAACAACACACAAAGGTTAGGTACATGAGGCGCGCAAAAATCGTTGCAACCATCGGTCCGGCAATCGAATCCCCCGAGAAGATCTCCGAGGCAATCAAGGCTGGCCTGAACGTCGCCCGTCTGAACATGAGCCACGGTGACCACGCCGAGCACCAGGCACGCTACAACACCATCCGTGAACAGTCTGCAAAGCTCGGCAAGGACGTTGCTATCCTCGCCGACCTGCAGGGCCCCAAGATTCGCCTCGAGCGTTTCGCAAACGGCAAGGAATACCTTGAGCCCGGCGCAGACTTCACCATCACCTCCGAAGATGTTGAAGGTACCGCAGAAATCTGTGGCACCACCTACAAGGGCCTGCCCGGCGACGTCAAGCTTGGCGACAAGCTCCTGCTCGACGACGGCAAGATCCGCCTCGAAGCAATTGAGGTTACCCCCACCCGCGTTCGCACCCGCGTGGTTGTCGGCGGTCCCATCTCCAACAACAAGGGTATTAACCTGCCCGGCGCAGCAGTCTCCCTGCCCGCGCTGACCGAGAAGGACGCAAACGACCTGCGCTTCGCACTGAAGATGGGTGCAGACATCATTGCACTCTCCTTCGTTCGTACCGGTGCAGACGTTGACCCCGTCCACAAGATCATGGAAGAAGAGGGTATTCGCGTACCCGTCATCGCCAAGATCGAGAAGCCCCAGGCAGTTGAGAACCTGCAGGACATCATCGACAAGTTCGACGGCATCATGGTTGCTCGTGGTGACCTCGGTGTTGAGTTGCCCTTCTCCGAGGTTCCCCTCGTCCAGAAGAAGGCTATCGACATGGCACGCCGCTGGGCAAAGCCCGTCATCGTGGCAACCCAGGTGCTCGAGTCCATGACCGACAACCCCGTTCCCACCCGTGCAGAGGTTTCTGACTGCGCTAACGCAATCCTCGACGGTGCAGACGCAGTAATGCTCTCCGGTGAGACCTCGGTCGGTAAGTACCCGATTCTGACCCTGCAGGCAATGGCTGCAATCGTCAAGGACACCGAAAAGGGTGGCCTGTACCGCGTGCCCGAGCTGGACCGCAAGCCCCGCACCCGCGGTGGCGCAATCACTCGTGCAGCAGTGAACATTGCCGACCAGCTGGATGCGAAGCTCATCGTGACCTTCACCCAGTCCGGTGACTCGGCGCGTCGTCTGGCACGTCTGCGCCCCGAGACCCCGATTGTCGCGTTCACCACCAGCTCGAAGGTTCGCTCCTTCCTGTCCATGCTGTGGGGCGTTGACGCTGAGCAGGTTGAGATGATTACTGATCAGGAAGGTATGTTCCAGTTCGTGGACGACTACCTGCTGAAGAACGGTCTGGCAGAAGCTGGCGACCTGGTCGTCGTTGCTGCCGGTGCTCCCGCAGGCCGCGCAGGTACCACCAACATGGTTCAGGTACACCGCGTCCACGGTGCTGAGGGCGAGCGCGAGGCTCTGCGTCCTTACGAGGAGAACGAGGTCAAGCGCTAAGCCGTTTACCAATCTTTCCGATGCGTAGCTGAGGGTAATTCTCAGCCTGTACGCTCGGTATATAGAACCGCCGCCCGGTCGTGAACTCTCACGGCCGGGCGGCGGTTTTGTTATGGGTATGTATTAGGTAGATTGCGCGGCAACGCTGGGATACGCGGGTATAGAAAAAGCGGCGGGAAAGCTTGAAGCTTTCCCGCCGCTTTTGGGCTGGTGCCCGAGGTGGGACTCGAACCCACACTCCGAAGAACCTGATTTTGAGTCAGGCGCGTCTGCCAATTCCGCCACTCGGGCGTATCACGCATTTGTGCGTAACACCTTTAGAATTCTAACCCAGGCTGTCTAGAAAATCTAATCTATCTGACGTGTTGAGCAGGCTGAGGTGGGGTGCGCAATGTTGGCTGAGTGCATCTGTGGAAGGGATGCAGGGTTGTTAGCCGCGTGTCAGTTGAGTGTCTGGTGGCTGTCTGTTGAGCGTAAATCCTGAGCTCAGGGTGAACCGGTGCCACTTATCCACAGGTGGAGGCGGGGGAGAAAGCGCGCATCCTGTATCCTTAAAGACTGACTAACCATCCCCGTTCGCCTTCGCGGCTGGGGGCCACCTCAACGTTAAGAAAGTGATCACGGCTCGTGTTCAATTCTCTCTCCGACCGCTTGACGGCAACTTTTAAGAACCTGCGCGGCAAGGGCCGCCTCTCCGAGGCAGACATTGATGCAACCGTCCGCGAAATCCGCCGCGCCCTGCTCGACGCTGACGTCGCCGTCCCCGTGGTCCGCGAATTTACCGCCCACGTGAAGGAACGCGCTCTCGGTGCGGAAGTTTCCGAGGCACTGAACCCCTCCCAGCAGATCGTCAAGATTGTGAACGAGGAGCTGGTGAGCATCCTCGGCGGTTCGACCCGCCGCATCAACATGGCAAAGAGCGGCCCGACCATCATCATGCTGGCGGGTCTGCAGGGTGCCGGTAAGACCACCCTGGCGGGCAAGCTGGCTCACTGGCTGAAGGGCCAGGGCCACACCCCGATGCTGATTGCATCCGACCTGCAGCGCCCCAACGCGGTGACCCAGTTGAAGGTCGTCGGTGAGCGTGCGGGCGTGCCCGTGTACGCGCCGCACCCCGGTGTGACCAGCGAGTTTGACGTACCTACCGGCGATCCCGTGCAAGTGGCACGTGACGGTGTGGCTGAGGCTCGCGCTAAGCTGCACGACGTGGTGATTGTCGATACCGCGGGTCGTCTGGGTGTTGACGCTGAGCTCATGCAGCAGGCACGTAACATTCGTGACGCTATTGAGCCGCACGAAGTTCTGTTCGTCATCGATGCGATGATTGGTCAGGATGCCGTGAACACCGCTAACGCCTTCAACGAGGGTGTGGACTTCACCGGTGTGGTCCTGTCCAAGCTTGATGGTGACGCCCGCGGTGGTGCGGCGCTGTCCGTGGCTTCGGTGACCGGCAAGCCGATTATGTTCGCGTCCACCGGTGAGAACGTCACTGACTTTGAGCAGTTCCACCCGGACCGTATGGCAAGCCGCATCCTGGATATGGGTGACATCCTGACTCTGATTGAGCAGGCTGAAGCTCAGTGGGATAAGGCTGAAGCCGACCGCATGGCGAAGAAGTTCATCGATCAGGAAGACTTCACTTTTGAGGACTTCCTGGCTCAGATGCAGCAGATTCGTAAGCTTGGTTCCATGAAGAAGCTGCTCATGATGATGCCCGGTGCGGCTCAGATGCGTCAGCAGCTTGAAGCTTTTGACGAGCGCGAGATTGATCGCGTGGAGGCGATTGTTCGCTCTATGACCCCGCATGAGCGTGTGGCTCCGCGCATCATTAACGGTTCTCGCCGTGCCCGTATCGCTAAGGGTGCGGGTGTGACCGTGTCTGAGGTGAACCAGCTGATGGAGCGTTTCGCTCAGGCTCAGAAGATGATGAAGAAGCTCGCTTCGGGCAAGATGCCCGGTATGCCCGGCGGTATGCAGATGCCCGGCATGGCGGCTGCGGCCGGTGGTGCTCGTAAGAACGCGAAGAACAACAACAAGAAGAAGAAGGCTCGCTCCGGCAACCCGCAGAAGCGTGCGGCGCAGGAGGCGGCAGCAGCTAAGGCGCAGCAGGCTCGCGCCGGTGCTGCATTCGGTCAGCAGGCTCAGAACCAGGAGATGGATCTGTCCAGCATGAACCTGCCGAAGGGCTTCGAGAAGTTCCTGCAGTAAGAGCAAATATGAGCCCCGGTAAGGGGTGGTACGGGTGCGCACGTGGTGACGGGGCGCACCCGTACCGGTATGGTGCCCGGTTTGGGCATATGAATGGGTGTGTGAAGGGAAGGTATCAATGGCTCAGAACGAGCAGAATTGGGATCGAGAGAACGCGGATGATCAGCTGAATGAGCAGGTCACGCCGTGGTCTCAGCGCGCCTTCGCTGATGATGCTGTAGAGGACCCTGCCGGCGCATCTGCCGCTGAGTCTGCTGGAGAATCTGCAGGCGAGTCTGTAACTGAGGAGAGCTTGCTGGGCTTCTCTGATGCTCTCGCAGAGGATATTGAAGATGACCTTTCGGGTGATCTTGAAGACGGTATCGCACACGACTTTGCGGACGGCTTCGACGATGATTCGAGCATCCTTCCCGGGTACACCCCCGTCTGGGCACGTATCGCCCTCGAGTACGGGGAGCAGTCCGCCGAACTGGCGGGCGACCTCGTTTACTCCAGCGAGAGCGACGACCCCGCCGTTGACGACGTTGCCGCAACCATTCTGAACCTCATTCGTGAAGCCCGCAGCATGCACGATGAGGTCAAGGCGGAAGACCCCGATAAGCAGCGCACCTGGAACGACCGCACGAAGGTTGACCGCCTCGCCGCCGCCCTGGAGAGCGAAGAGTGGACCGTCGATAAGCTCACCGGCATGTGGGACGACGCCCCCGCACCCGCCGGAACCGGCGAATCGGATAGCCCCGAATACCTGCGCGCCCAGGACGAGGAGCGCACCGCCGAGAAGCAGCGCAATGAGCGCATCGAGCAGACCATGGAGCTGGAGGAGAAGATTCAGCGCCGCCGCATCATGGCTCGTTCCACCACCGATGAGGAGCTGATCGCCGCCCTCATTGAGGCGACCGCCGCCTCCCCGGAGCTGATTGCTTACGAGATGGGTGAGCATCAGGTGCAGCTCTACGTGCTGTGCGCCGTGGACGATGAGGGCTACATGAACGTGCTGGAGGTCGCTGACGGCCACCTGCATGTGGGTACTCCCGTTGAGGATTATGTGGCGCAGCTGGTGGATCAGCTGCCGGTCACCGGTGCCGCCCTTGAGGGCGAGGCGACCGTGTGGGAGGAGCTACCCGATGGGCAGGGTGAGCTGGAGTTCCTGGTGGACGGTGACGCCGCCATGCTCGTTGACCTGCCCATTGACATGATTACGGGGCTTCTTTTGGCGTACCTTCCTGCCGGTACTCGGCAGGTTGTTGCCGCGCCGGCGGGGGAGTGGACCCTCATTTCTGCCGACCCGGTGGATTTGATGGCACTGCTGGGCCTGCTGAACTGCAACGCCCTGATTGCTGAGGGCAACGCGAACCAGCAGCACCTGGTGGTCTATGAGGAGCCCGACCGCGACCCCTACTCGGATGAGGAGTGGTATCTGGAGGCGTTTGGTGAGCCCTACGAGAATATCGTGGAGGAGTTCACCTGGCAGCGTGTGCCTAAGCGCCTGAACCGTGCCCTCAGCCGCGAGGAAGTTGCACGTTTTGGCGGCGTGTTGGAGGATCTGCTGTCGGAGCTTCCCGGTAGCGCCCCGGAGCTGTCGGGTTCGAAGATTTTCGGTTCCGATGAGGAGGAAATCGAGCAGGGTATCGCTAATGTCATGGCGATGTTTGGTGTGGAGGCTGACTCCATTGCCGGTCGCCGTCTGAATGCGTACCTGCGCGATACGAGCAATACCCTGGCATTGGAGTCGGTGCTGCAGCTGCTGGATGTTCCCACGGAGCTGGCGCTGGTTCCGACCACCGGTTTTGATGTGGCGTCGATTAGCACAGCTCGCGTGTTCGGCAACGAGGATGAGGGCTTCGCGCAGCCTGCTGCTGACTCTGCTGAGACTAACTCTGCCGACGCAGCTGATTCGGCTGATGAGGCGCAGACTTCTGAAGCCCTGGACGTTACCTTCCCGCTGGTCGAAGATGCATCCTTCGAGGATGACGAGGAGATTGAACCCTACCCGGGTAACTTCCCCTCGCCCATGGAGCGTAGCTACCGGCTGGTTGCGACCGGTCGCCGCGTGACCCTCGCCGAGTGGATGGACGCCATTAGCGAAGGTCATATTCCCTTCGAGTACACTCATATGTCTTTCCCGGAAGACGCTCTTGATGAGGAAGAAGACTTCCTGGACTCTGAGCCGTTTGATGACTTCGAGGGGCACTACGAGCAGGACCGCGATTTCGATAGGGACGACGCGCAGCCTACGGGTGGCAGGAATTTCACCCCGGAGGAAGAAGAAGCCATTCTTGCGCATTTGCGGGCTGCCCTGGCACCGCACTCCTCCCAGTCCGCAACAGACCAGTCTGCCGTATCGCAGTCCGAGGCGACCCCGGCTGAGGGCGTACAATCCGATGTCGCGCGCTCTGACGACTCGCAGTCTGAGAACGTATCCGCTGAAGATGTTCCGTCTCAGGCAACGCAGGCTGCCCCCTCCGCACGGGCTATCTCGAAGAATTCTGCCTTGAAGAAGCGCCTGACTCCGGAGCAGATTCGTGCGAAGACCCGCCGTGTGGGTCTTGTCCTGGGTGCGGATGTGACGGCTCAGAGCGCTATCGCTCTGACCTTGGCGAATGTGGCGCGCCGCCGCCGTGCTCAGGGTAAGGCGAGCCGTAAGTTCTCGGTGGCTGCGGCACTCTTTGCGCTGAATGCCACGGTTGAGTCGGCGCTGATTCCGACGGTGCTGCGTTCTTTTGAACGCACCCAGATGAAGAAGCACGCCCGCCCGGTGGCGGATGCTGAGCTGGTGCATCCGGGTGGTAGCGCGAGTGCTGAGCGCTCGACCAAGAAGCGCACTCTGATTGATGATTTGCGTGAGGGCCACTACCGCACGGTGGAGGATGTTGCCCCGTCCACGGAGCAGGCACCCTCTGGACTGCGTGAGCGTGCCCTGGGTATAGTGCGTAGCATCAGGCAGCGCGCTGCAAAGAAAACCGACCGCTAAAGGAAAGAAGCCATGAAGGATTCCTATCTGAGCGATGAAGAGCTGAAGGCTTTTATCGCCACCTTGCCCACGCGCCGTTTGGCGGCGGGCGCGCTGATTCGTAATGAGCGCGGCGAGATGCTGCTGGTGAAGCCGAACTATAAGGACGGCTGGATCCTTCCCGGCGGTACCGTGGAGGCTGGTGAGGCGCCCAAGCCCGGTTGTGAGCGTGAGATTGTGGAGGAGCTGGGCCTGGATGTGAAGCTGGGTCGCGTGCTGCTGATTTTCCACGGCTTGTCGCTGGGTGTGTGGGGCGATTCGACCTACTACATGTATGACGGCGGCGTGATTGCGGCGGATACGAAGATTACCCTGCAGGATGCTGAGCTGGTGACCTATGAGTGGGTTGCTCCGGAGAACCTGGAGGGTTATGTGCGTCCGTCGATGGTGGAGCGTCTGCGTGAGTGCTACCGCGCCCTGGAGACGGGGGAGACTCTGGAGATGAGCAACCTCGACTAGCGGCCGGGCGCATCACGGGGTACAGAACGCTGTTTAAAAGTGATGTTCGGTGCCTTGGGCAATTATTTTTCCGTGTCGCTAGCTTAAAATCTTGGGCTCTGATACCCTAGCTGAGTACCCGGCGACGCGCGACCCCTCTCTTCGCGCGCCGTTGTGTCCATAGAGGCGCCGTGAATGGCCCGCCCCACGGGTGCTGAACCGTGTGCCTCGCACCAAATTATGAAACAGGAGTAACCACTAAAGTGGCTGTTAAGATTCGTCTCAAGCGTATGGGTAAGATCCGCGATCCTCGTTACCGCATCGTGATCGCTGATTCGCGCGTCAAGCGCGACGGTAAGTCCATCGAAGAGATTGGTATTTACCACCCGACCGAGCACCCCTCGCGTATCGAGATCAACTCTGAGCGTGCTCAGTACTGGCTCTCCGTCGGCGCACAGCCGACCGAGCAGGTTCTGGCTCTGCTGAAGCTCTCGGGCGACTGGGCTGCATTCAAGGGCGAGAAGGCAGAGTCCAAGGTTCTGCCCGTCGAGGCTAAGGCTGAGTTCGTTGTTCCCGAAAAGGGTTCCGTGATCCTGCCCGAGGCTATCACCCCCAAGGCTGAGAAGGCTGAAGAGGCTGCTGAGGAAGCAGCACCCGAGGCTGAGGCTGAGGAAGCAGCTGAGTAATTATGTTGGCTGACGCACTCGAACACCTGGTTCGAGGGATTGTCGATCGTCCGGAGGATGTGAAGGTGCGCCTGCGCACTCAGCGCCACCGTGAAACCCTTGAGGTTCGCGTGCATCCGGATGACCTGGGCCGAGTCATCGGCAGGTCTGGTCGTACCGCCAAGAGCATCCGTCTGGTGATGGAGGCTATTTCTGATGGCGAGCCGATGCGTATCGACATTATCGACACCGACAAAAAGCGACGCTAGCTCGTAAACGCTTGAAGCCCCCGCTCCCGGAGTTTTTCCGGAAGGCGGGGGCTTTCGCGTACCCGGGTCCTGGTGGTAGTGCGGGCGGCAGAATGCGCCCGTCCTAAGTGCCCGGTAGAATAGTGGGAGCCGTGCACGTGCACGGCGTAGGTTTTTAGCTTGTATCCAGCGGAGGAAAATTATGCAGGTTGTGGTGGCTCGTATCGGTAAGCCTCACGGTATTCGTGGTGAGGTGACGGTTCAGCTATTTACTGATGCCCCGCAGGAGCGTTTTGCCCGCGGTGAGGTGCTCGGTATCGAGAATTTCAAGCCCGGCTCTGCTGCCGCTTCTGTGGCGCCCACCGGTGAGCTGACGGTTGCCGGTGCCCGCTGGAACAAGAAGATTCTGGTGGTCCGTTTTGATGAGGTGACTACCCGCAACCAGGCTGAGGAGCTGCGCGGTAGCCGTCTGGTCTACGAGGTTCCCGAGGATGAGGGCGATGAAGAGGGCTTCTACGAGCAGGAGCTGGTGAACCTGCCCGTGTACCTGCTGGCGGACGTTCCCGAGGGTGAGAGCCCCGTGGATAACCCGGCTGTGGGCAAGCCGCTGGGTAAGGTGACCGGTCTGCAGACCATGCCGGTTCAGGATTTGCTGCTGATTAAGCTGGCTCGTTCGCCGCGTCTTGCCTCCGGCGCGGGTGAAGAGATCATGATTCCTTTCGTTGAGGAGATTGTGCCCGAGGTGGTTCCCTCGACCGAGGATGAGCCCGGCTTTGTGTTGCTGACCCCTCCGGCGGGTTTGATTGACCTGGTTGAGGACACTGAGCAGGATTCTGCGCAGGCTACCGAGCAGGCGGGGGAGTAGTCCGTGCGCTACGATGTGGTCACGATTTTCCCCGAGTACCTAGAGCCGCTGAAGCTGTCCCTGCTGGGTAAGGCACGCGAGAAGGGTCTGGTGGATCTGCACCTGCACGATTTGCGTGAGTACACCTTTGACCGTCACCGCACGGTGGATGACACCCCGTATGGCGGTGGCGCGGGCATGGTGATGAAGGCGGAGCCGTGGGGTTTGGCGCTGGATGAGGTGCTTGCCGCCTCCCCTCTGAATGCTTCCGAAGACTCTACTGAGGGTGCCGAGCCTGCCGAACCCGCCGCTGATACCCGCCCGCTGCTGATTGTCCCGTCCCCGGCGGGTGCCGTTTTCGATCAGGCGATGGCGTACGAGCTGGCGGAGGAGAAGCATATTGTCTTCGCCCCGGCGCGCTACGAGGGCATCGACGAACGTGTGCTGGACTGGGCGCAAGAGAGCTTCCGCGTGATGCCCGTGTCCTTGGGCGACTACGTGCTTTACGGCGGTGAGGTTGCGGTCATGGCGATGATTGAGGCTATCACCCGCCTGATTCCGGGCGCGATGGGTAACCCCGCCTCCCTGGAAGAGGAGTCGCATACGGGCGGTCTGCTAGAGTATCCGGTGTACACGAAGCCCGCCGTGTGGCGTGACCGTGAGGTGCCGGAGGTGCTGCTGTCGGGTAATCACGGTGCGATTGCGCGTTGGCGTCGTGACCGTCAGATTGAGCGTACCCTGGAGCGCCGCCCGGACCTGTTGGAGGCGTACCCGGTGGAGCAGTGGGATAAGAAGGATCGCCGCTTCTTGGCTGAGCGCGGGGTGCATTTTGCGAACCCGGCGAAGGCGGCTCAGAAGAAGGCGAAGAAGAACCCCTCACCGCAGGCTGATAGCGCGGCTCAGGCGGCACAGCCTGATACTGCACAGTCTAATACCGTGCAGCCTAATACCGTGCAGACCCAGCCGGATTCCTAAGCTTCGAACGGGTGCTTGTGGGTGCCTCGTGATTCTCTGAATGGGGGTTAGCGTCATATAACTGTTAGTTGGCGCTAACCCCTATTTTTTGTGCCCGCGACCCGTTATTCTGAGGTTAACCTCGCTAAGAACATAGCTCACCTATAGCTGGTTCGAGGTTGTAACCCGCTTTCATCGTTGAAAGCATGTACTCAACAGAAGGAGGACACATGTCCGTTGTTAAGGTTCACCGTTTGGCTGTCGTTGGCGACAACCGTGCTGAGCTGGAGAAGCGCTTTGCCGCTGCCCGCCACATCGCTGACTCTTTCCCCGGCTTTGAGGGTTTTGAGCTGTGGCGCCCCCTGGATGAGGGCGGCGACTATTTCGTGGTGACCCGCTGGGTTGATGAGGCAAGCCATGATGCGTACGCGGCGGCTCGTCGTGAACGTGACCCGAATACTGTTGTTTCTCACGCTGATGGCATCATGAGCTTCGAAAAGGTGGAGTTCAGCGAGTGACGGGTCGCCGCGAGTAACCAGTCACTCTGGGAAATTAATAGATAAACCCCGCCGGTAATCGCTCTGAGTAGGGGTTTATCTCATTTTTATCTCAAATAGTGAGGGGCCGCACTAACTTTTCTACATATTGCTTTAAGTGGGTATTAGCCCATGTGGAGGCGATATAAGGAGGGTTTAGGGCGGCCCCTCCTTGATTTTTCGGGGCTTAAAATCCGCAGGTATTTCGCTGTGATTGGATATGTGGGTTCGGCGCTATAAAACACCTGAAATACGCTCAATGGGAACCGGTGGAATACCTCAACCTAAAAGTGACACCGTGATGCAAAAAGGCTATTATTATTCCCGAGAGCACACATTCGTCCGTGCCGGTAGTTCGGGCGAAGACAGCGATCCCCTCTCAGCTACATCGCATGACGTAGCTGAGTCACTCAAGGGAAATATTCAGCGCACCCAGGTCAGCGCCTCCTCTGCATAGGAAGGTCTGGCAAGGGCGCCGACTCAACTATCACGTATTCACACAAGTGGTGCATGGTGCGGAACCCCGCAATATATGGGATGGGAGCTTGGTGGTTCGAGCGTTCATCGTGGTTGATGACCCTCCCAGCCGCGGATAGGAATGTGCTTTGCAAAGCGGGTGAGCAAGCCGGTGGTCCGGACCGGTGCTCGCCCGCTCCGCTATTTAATACAAAAATTCTGGCGCATTATTTCTGCTAGTCCTCGCACGGATTCTCCGGCTACGCGCACTTCTCCGCTCGCGTTTCTGCGCCTGACGCTTTTCTACCTAGCGCTTTTCGGGTACTGGGCGCTCGCGGAACTCGATGGGTCGCTTCGCCTTGGGTAGCGAGTACATGACGCGCAGGTACGCATCCTCGACCAGCTCTTCTAGTACCTGCTCGGTTATGCCTTCGCCGGCGCCTACGGAAATCCAGTGCCGCTTATTCATGTGCCATGCCGGGATGATGCTCGGGTAGATGCGCCGCAGCACCTCGGATTCTTCCGGGTCGGTTTTGAGGTTCACGATGGGGTAGCCGATGCCCTCCGTGTACATGGCGAAGATCTTGCCGCCCACCCGGTACACCGTGTGCTCGGGCCCGAACGGCTGATCGCGCGTCGCCAGCGGCATGGTGAGCGCGAGGCGGTCAACGGCATGTGCGAGGTCTTCGGGTGCCAGAAGTTTGGGGGAGGGGTTCGTACTCATAACTTCGAGTCTAGTACCCGCGTGGTACTTCGCATAGCATGCAACCTAAAACTCTCGTACCCTCAGCCGAATCCACGCTAAAATAGGTAACTATGGCTGAATTTATTTATCAGATGATCAAGGCCCGCAAGACTGTGGGCGACAAGGTCATCCTTAACGACGTGACGATGTCGTTCTTCCCCGGCGCCAAGATCGGTATGGTTGGTCCGAACGGTGCGGGTAAGTCGACCATCCTGAAGATCATGGCTGGCCTCGACCAGCCCTCCAACGGTGAAGCACGCCTGACCGCAGGCTACACCGTGGGTATCCTCATGCAGGAGCCGCCGCTGAACGAAGAGAAGACCGTTCTGGGCAACGTTGAAGAAGGCGTGGGCGAAATCAAGTCCAAGCTGGACCGCTTCAACGAAATCTCCGCCCTCATGGCTGAGCCCGACGCTGACTTCGACGCCCTCATGGAAGAAATGGGTCAGCTGCAGGAAGCTATCGACGCCGCTAACGCATGGGACCTGGACTCCCAGCTGGAGCAGGCAATGGAAGCGCTGCGCTGCCCGCCCGCTGACATGCCCGTCACCCACCTCTCCGGTGGTGAGCGCCGCCGCGTGGCACTGTGCAAGCTGCTGCTGCAGAAGCCTGACCTGCTGTTGCTCGACGAGCCCACCAACCACCTGGATGCAGAGTCCGTGCTTTGGCTGGAGCAGCACCTGCAGTCCTACGAGGGTGCCGTCATTGCGATTACCCACGACCGTTACTTCCTCGACCACGTTGCCGAGTGGATCGCCGAGGTTGACCGCGGTAACCTGTACCCCTACGAGGGTAACTACTCCACCTACCTGGAGAAGAAGCGCTCCCGCCTCGAAGTTCAGGGCAAGAAGGACGCTAAGCTCGCTAAGCGTCTGAGCGAGGAACTGGACTGGGTCCGCTCCAACGCTAAGGGCCGCCAGGCTAAGTCGAAGGCTCGTCTGGCACGCTACGAGGAGATGGCTGCGGAGGCTGAGAAGACCCGCAAGCTTGACTTCGAAGAGATTCAGATTCCTCCGGGACCCCGCCTGGGTAACGTGGTTATTGAGGCTGAGAACCTGCAGAAGGGCTTCGACGGCCGCTCCCTGATTAACGGTCTGTCCTTCTCCCTGCCCCGTAACGGCATCGTGGGTGTGATTGGTCCTAACGGTGTGGGTAAGTCCACCCTGTTCAAGACCATCGTTGGCCTGGAGCCCCTCGACGGCGGCGAGCTGAAGGTCGGCGAGACCGTGAAGATCTCGTACGTTGACCAGAACCGCGCGAACATCGACCCGGAGAAGAGCCTCTGGGAGGTCGTCTCTGACGGTCTGGACTACATCCAGGTCGGCAACGTTGAAATGCCTTCGCGTGCGTACGTTTCTGCGTTCGGCTTCAAGGGCCCGGACCAGCAGAAGAAGGCGGGTGTGCTCTCCGGTGGTGAGCGTAACCGCCTGAACCTGGCGCTGACCCTCAAGCAGGGCGGTAACCTGCTGCTGCTCGATGAGCCCACTAACGACCTGGACGTTGAGACCCTCGCATCCCTGGAAAATGCACTGCTGGAATTCCCCGGCTGTGCAGTGGTTGTCTCTCACGACCGTTGGTTCCTGGACCGCGTGGCAACCCACATCCTGGCGTGGGAGGGCACCGATGAGAACCCGGATCAGTGGTACTGGTTCGAGGGTAACTTCGAGTCCTACGAGAAGAACAAGATTGAGCGCCTCGGCCCTGAGGCTGCTAAGCCGCACCGCGTGGTGCACCGCAAGCTGACCCGATAGGGTTTGGTACGGTAGTGAGCCCCGCCTCCTGCGCTGTTGAAGCGTGCGGAGGCGGGGCTTTGCTGTGCGCCCGCTAGATGCCGTATGCGCTGAATGGTGTACGCGCGGACGAGGGGAATGTGCTGACGAGGGGAATGTGCTGACAAGGGGAGGGGCGTGTGTTCGCCGGTAGAAATAGTTCGCTCGGTGGTGACCGGTACGTCATGGCGGGGTTCACATTCGCGGTTTAATGGGTGTGTATAACTAACGCATTTGATACGAAGGACTTAGAGCTCATGCTTTCAAAATATAACTGGATGTCCCTCATTACCGGCGGGTTGCTGGTGGCCATTTCTCTTTATCTGTTCTCGAACCCTGCGGTGCCGCTGGCTATTCTTGGTTCCACCTTTGCCGTCGTGATTCTGCTCGCCGGCGTGTTTGAGCTGGTCCGCTACTTCGGCGCTCCCAAGTCTGCCCGTAATGTCTGGGAGCTTATTGGTGCAATCGGTATGGTCGTGTGGAGTCTGTTGATGCTGAAATCGTCGGATGGTTCCACGATTCTGCCGTATTTCATGGGACTCTGCCTGCTGACTTGGGGTGGCGCCCGTATTTATGCAGCACAGATGCTGAAGGCTGTCATTCCCGGTGCCGCTCGCCATATGCTGTTCTCCGCTGTTGGCGTCGTTGCATTCGGTATGGCAATGATTTATCTCCCCACGTTCTTCGGCGTGGCGGCAGTATGGATGGCTGCCCTGGCGCTTCTGGTGACCGGCCTCGTGTTCCTGGGTGACTTCTTCGTTTCCCGCCGCACCAAGAGCACCGTGCACATTTCCCCGGACGGTGTGATTGACGTCGAAGCCCGATAAACACCCGTTAGCAGTGTTGAGCGCATAAACTAGATACGGAAAGACCGTGTGAGACAACCACCTCACACGGTCTTTCTGTATGCTCTGACGTTTGCGCCGGAACCTTAGCGGTACTCCGCTTTATCGGTACTCTGCTCTATCGGTACTCGGGCAGGCGGAACATCATTTCCTGCGCCACGGTCGCCACCAGCTCACCGGAACGATTGAAAATCGAACCCTGCGCGAGCATCCTGCCGCCCTGAGCGCTCGGGGAATCCAGCACGTACAGCAGCCACTCATCGGCACGCGCCGAACGGTGGAACCACATCGCGTGATCCAGCGAGGCGCTCTTGAGACCCGGCTCCAGCCAGAACTTGCCGTGACGGCGCAGAGCCGGCTCCAGCGGCAGGTAATCCGAAGCGTAAGCAATAGCGGCGCGGTGCTCCGCCTCCGAGGCCTCAGAACCATCAGCGTGCACCAGGCGGTCGAAGGTCTTGAACCACACGCAGGCACGCGGCTCCGTCGAGGAAGCATCCGGCTGAGTGTACAGGGGTGCGTCCACGTGGCGCATATCAATCGGGCGTTCCCACGCGACCGCCTGAGCCACCGGATGCGGCAACTCACCCAAGTAATCGCTGACCATCGGCAGCGATTCGGGGTCCGGAACCTCCGGCATAGTCACAGCGGTGTGCTCCGGGCCACGGCTATCGGACTGAAAAGACATAATCGCCGAGAACATGGGCGCCTCATCCTGGAACACCTGCACACGGCGGGTCGAGAAGGAACGGCTATCGTTCAGGCGCTGAGTGGCGAAGAACAGTTCACGCTCAATATCGCCGGGGCGCAGAAAATAGGCGTGAATCGAGTGGATGTCCTTGCCCTCCACCGTGCGGTCGGCGGCAATGATCGACTGGGCAAGAACCTGACCACCGAAAGTACGCGGCTGCTCGCGGGTGAGCGTCACGCCGGTAGACACTTCATCACTACCGAAGGATGCGGGTGCCGCCTCCACGGGGGAGAGGTCCAACATGCGCATGAGGTTTTGGGTCACAGTGGGCTTGGTCATGGTTTCATTCTCGCACGTTTTCAATGAACCGGTTTCTGGCGTAGAGTGGGAGAGCATACTCTGAGACAACTATGATGGGTTGATTTAGAGTATTGACTAGGAACTATGACACCGGATGATCGATCCGGAACGTCACACACCATCGCACAATATCACCCACCAACTTGCCACCGAGCAGGCCAACGCCGAAAAGGAGCAGAAATGACTACGCCGTCTGAAACCACCCCTGACACCGCACAGGACAACGCTCCCGACCAGAACAGCGCACCGAACGCGGCTGCATCTATTGAGCTCAAGTACAACCCCCACGAAGGCGTGGAGGAGCCCTACCTGATCCTGCCCGGCGGCGCCCAGGGTGCCGCAGTGGTCAAGGACCTTGCCACCTACATTTCTCGCGCCCTGGCGGTGAACCCGGACGCCGCTATCCGCCTGACCGCACGCGGCCGCGTGGTGGCGGTATTCGCCTGCTCCCTGGAGCCGGAGGACGCCTCCTCGAGCACCCCGGTCATCATGGGTCTGCGTGCCCTGCACCTGCTGGCTGACTCCACCCTGGACATGACTGTACAGGCGCAGGCGCTGCTGGACCGTCTGGCGCGTCTGCAGAAGCAGGCGGAAGAGCAGGTCAACGAAGAGAACCCGCAGCTGGTGCTGTTCATGCCGCCGGTGACCGTCAACGCTAGCTGGGCTGGTAAGTCAGCCCCGCTCAGTGGCTGGTACGAGGTTGGTACCGTCCCGGTTGAAGAGTTCCACCGCGCCACCGCAGAGGGCCTGGAGGCGGTAGAACGCGCCCTGCCCGAGAACCCCGGCGCCGCGGTGCTTTCCACGGTGCGCTCGCGTATCTGGTCTTCGGACATGGTGCTGGAGTACCTGCCCGAATTTGATACCGTGCTCGTGCCGACCGGTGCGGCGTTTGCCCTGCGCGTGTTCGGTTTCATCCCGGAAGGCTTCACGGGGGACCTGCCCCTGTTCGCGGCGCATGTAGGTTCGGATGAGTGGCTGCGCATTGTGGCGCCCGCCGGTATGGTGCTGGTGCGCCGCGGTTCCGGCTCGCTGCTCTAAACCGCTCCTCGGGACATATCTTTGACTTGTACGCTGGTGGCGTGGGCTCTTAGCCCGCGCCACCAGCTGTTTTTCTAGGCGTATGACATCAACGGGGCAGTTGTAATAATGACACTCGATAGGGCATTACTTTACGAAAATAGGGTATTCTAGAAAAACTACGCCCTCTCACCGGGGCGTCTATGACACACCGATTTACCAGCCACACCGCACGGGAACTCTTCCGCCGCGTCCTCACCAGGCGCATCCTTCCCGTACGGATCGAAAGTGAGACCTAAATGGATCTGATTGCAGTCGACATCGACGGTACCCTTGCCAGCAACCGAGATCAGATGGACAAGTACCTGACCGGTTTCTTCGCCAGCAACCGCCGATTCTTCAAGGCCATCCGCAACGCCACGGTCAACGTTGAAGTTGCCGACCGTGTTCGCGAAATTGCGGCAGAAACCGGCGCAGAGGTCGTAGTAATTACCGGCCGCGACGGCACCTACATGAAGGAACTGAACCAGTTCATCGCCCGTGCAGGTCTGGAACCCAAGCACGTATTCGCTAAGCCCGGTAATGACGGCTCCAATAGCCCCGCATGGAAGGACTCCGTCCTCGAGTCCCTGATTGCTGATGGCAACCGCATTATCCACGCTTTTGAAGACACCGACCACGAGGTGTACCTGCGCCGCGGCATCCCCGTCACCTGGATTGCCCCGATTCGTGACTACATTGGCGAATGGCACTACGAGTCGATCGACATTGACCCCGTCGCCTGGGCCGCTGAACAGCGCGAGAAGGAAGCCGCGCGTGAGCGCCAGAAGCGTCGTCTTGCGGAGGGCGTGCTTGCACACCAGAAGGCTGAGGCGAAGGAACGCCAGGCAAACGTCGCGGCATAAAACCCGCACACTAACTTGAGAGCTGCGGTGGGTAACCCACTCAAACGAATGAGGCGCCGGAAGGATTCAATCCTTCCGGCGCCTCATTCTTGATGCTATATACGTTGATCGAAGCTGATTTACGCAGCTTATTTAGTGATGCCGAGCAGTTCACGCAGGCGAGCCTCGAACGGTGCCGCCAGCTTGTACTGCGCCTCATCCTTCAGATGCACGCCATCAGCCATGTCACCCTCAGTCAGGTACATGGTTTGCCAATCCGCGGTGTCCATGAACAGCACGCCGGTCTCGCGGGCACCCTGCCTTGCCACCTCGTTTGCCACGTGACGCTTATGCGCCACCTGCTTATCCGTCGCCGCATCCTCACTCATCGACACCACGCCGCCGAACACGATCTTCGATGACGGGTACATGCGTCGCAGCTGCTCAATAACCTGAGTCTGGTGAGCGTTCACGTGCTCGCGAGCCTTCGTCTCATCCTCGTGAATGTAAATGTCATTGCCGGAGGCGTCCAGGTAAATCACGCCGGGGTTACCGCTCGGCAGAGCCCAACGGCCACCCATCACACCCTGATAGTAGGAGGGGCACACACCCTCGCGGGCGGTCACAAAACCGATGCCGCCGCAACGGAACAGGTACGGGACGAAACCTGCCTGCTTCAGACCCAAACCAACCCAGGAGGTTGAGGTCACCTGCGAGTCACCAATCACCAGGGCATCCTTAGGGCCAAGAACGTTGGTGTTACGCGGCAGACCGTTCGCCTTATCCCAGTAGAGTTCAGCCTTCTCAAACTTGGTGTACAGAACGCCGTTCTCGGATCTCCAGCTCACCGGCAGACCCTCCCAACCGGCAAAGTCGCTGTACCCGCGCTGCTTCCACCAGTGCTCGTAGACACCGGATTCCACCGCAACCGGACCGTACTTGGGGGTGTACATGACCACGCCACCCTTGAACTGCTGAACCAGCATGTCGGCGGCATCAGCGGAGGTGGAGAACGGCGCCTGAATCTCACCGGTTGCCTGTGCACCCTCCTTGCCGAAGGCGTTCTGCGCGGTGCGCTCCATCTTCTGAGCCGGGGTGGTCGGTTCCGGAGTCGGCTCGGGGGAGGGGGACTCGCTGGGGCTTTCCTGCGCCGACTGGGTAGGCTCGGCACCCGCAGCAGCGGTAGCGGCGGTGCTACCGGGCGCGGTGAAGCCTCCTGCGGAGTACACGCCAAAGGAACCGGCAGCAACCACAGCAAGGATTGTGCCGGTCAGAGAAACTTTCGCGATAGGAGACTTGATAGAAGGCATGCACAACAGTATACGATAGGCGCAACCCCAAGTAGAGAGCTTTTGAGGGATATTCAAATGAAAATAACAAAAAATATGCACCGCAGTGACAAGAATTAGACTCGGTGCGCAAACCTGTATGCAAATCGGTGTGCAACTTGGGGCACAACTCAAAATAGAACCGGCATAAACCCCATATAGAAACGTCCCCTCCCACCCCGAATCGGGGTAGAAGGGGACGAATAAAAACTTATGAGAGCAGGTGGCGAACCTGCCTCAGCTCACAAGCATTGTTAGATGTCAGCCGCCTGAACCTTCAGCGCACGAGCCACGCCGTCGCGTGCCTCCGCAATCTGACGGTACAGAGCCGCAGCATCCTCGGGCAGGGAAGCCAGGTACGCCTCGGTACGCTCCAGCAGCTCAGCGGTCGGCACGCTCGGGTACATGCCACCAATAATCTGCATGGAAATCTCGTGCGAACGCGAACGCCAGATACCCTCAATCTGCTCAAAGTACGGCTCATTGTACTGGACAATCAGCTCGGGCTTGCCGGACTTGAAACCGGAAATAGCGTAACGCTGAATCATGTTCGACAGCTCGCCGGTCACCATGATCTTGTTCCAGTACTCGGCCTTAGCCTCCGCAGTCGGAAGCGACGCGTATGCCTGGGCCGCGTACTGCTGACCGTTAGCGGTGTTGTCGTTCTCCAGCTCCTCGGCAATCTGCTCCGCGGAGAAACGGCCACCGGTTGCCAGGCGGCACACCAGGTTCCAGCGCAGGTCGGCGTCAATGTCCAGGCCCTCAAGGGTCAGCTCACCCTCGAAGAGGCGCTGCACATTGTCGTACTGCTCCTCGGTGCGGGTCTGGTTGATGAACGCCTGCAGCAGCTGCAGCTGAGCATCCGAGTCAGGCTCAGCGGCCTTGGCCAGCTCCCAGAGGCGGTCGGCTGCGCGGTGGCGAGTCTCCTCGCGAGCCTCGGGAGCCACGAAGGAGTGCAGGGTAGCGGACAGGTTGTTAATCTGGGTGCGCAGGGCGGTGGAGTTGGTCTCCTTGCCGATGTTGTTCAGCACCAGGTCAACGTACTTACGGGCCGGCATCTGAGCGTCACGCACGGTATCCCAGAGCGAACCCCAAACCACGCCGCGAGCCACGGAGGAATCGATGTCGCCCAGGTGCTTGATAGCGGTCTCGATGGAACGCTCGTCCAGGCGAATCTTGGCGTAGGCCAGGTCCTCATCGTTCAGCAGCAGCAGGTCGGGGCGCTTCTTACCGAGAGCCTCCTCAACCACGGTCAGCTCGCCGTCAATGTCCAGCTCGATGCGGTCGGTGCGGGTCAGCTTGCCGTCCACCAGGTTGTAGAAACCAATCACCGCACGGTGTGGGCGCAGGGTCTCGAAGCCCTCGGCGTAGGACTGGCGGATACCCAGCGAAGAGATGTTGCCAGCCTCGTCATTCTCAATCTCAACGGCGAGAGTGTTCACGCCAGCGGTCTCAAGCCACTTAGCGCTCCACGCACGCACGTCACGGCCGGAGGTGCGCTCCAGCTCAACCAGCAGGTCGTCCAGAACGGTGTTGCCCCAGCTGTGCTTATCGAAGTACACCTTCAGAGCAGCCATGAAGTTCTCCTGGCCAACCCACGCCACCATCTGACGCAGCACCGAAGCGCCCTTCGCGTACGTAATGCCGTCGAAGTTCACCTGAACATCGGCAAGGTCACGGATCTCAGCCACAATGGGGTGAGTCGAAGACAGCTGATCCTGACGGTACGCCCAGGTCTTCTCCGACGCGGAGAAGGTAGCCCACGCCTCCTTCGCGTAGCGGGTGTTCTCCGCAGCAGCCAGGGTCGACATGAACTCAGCGAAAGACTCGTTCAGCCACAGGTCGTTCCACCACTTCATGGTGACCAGGTCGCCGAACCACATGTGAGCCAGCTCGTGCAGAACGGTGATAGCGCGGCGCTCACGCAGAGCCTCCGCAACCTTGGAGCGGAAGACGTAAGTCTCCAGGTAGGTCACGCAGCCAGCGTTCTCCATCGCACCGGCGTTGAACTCGGGCACGAACAGCTGATCGTACTTCTCGAACGGGTACGGGGTCTTGAACTGCTCCTCGTAGAACTCGAAGCCCTGACGGGTCAGCTCAAACATGTCCTCAGCATCCACGAACGGCATGAGGGACTTACGAGCGTACACGCCCAGCGGAATCACGCGACCCTCAGAGTTAGTCAGCTCGCTGGTGACCTTCTCGTAGGGGCCAGCCACAATCGCGGTAATGTACGAAGACATGCGCGGGGTCGGCTTGAAGAACCAAGTCTTCGCACGGCCGCAACCGCACTCCTTCTCCTCAACCTTCACCTCGGGCTGGTTAGACACAACCACCCAGTGCGAGGGAACGCGCACAATAAACTCGAACTCAGCCTTCAGGTCGGGCTGCTCAAAGACGGGGAACACGCGGCGGGAGTCCGGCACCTCGAACTGGGAGTACAGGTACACTTCGCCGTCGGCGGGGTCCACGAAACGGTGCAGACCCTCACCGGTGTTGGTGTAGAACATCTCTGCGTCAATGGCCAGGGTGTTCTCAGCAGCAAGGTTCGGCAGCTGGATGCGCTCGCCGTCCGCCAGGTCGGTGCTCAGCTCTTCGCCGTTGAGGTTAATGGACTTGACCGAGGAAGTGATGGCGTCAATGAAGGTGGAGGCACCTTCTTCAGCGTCGAAGCGGATTTCAACCTTTGAAGAGAAGACGTCTTTGTCCTTCGGCAGGTCGAGTTCAATACGGTACGAGTGCACGCGCTTAATAATGGATGCGCGTTCGGTTGCCTCATTGCGGGTTAGGTTCAGGCCGGGCATACAGCTCCCTCTCCTTAGATGTGAATAGCGTGCCGTGTTGACACGCCCTGTCATGGTGCGCTGGTTCCCGAGGTGCGCGGCTCCTGCGACGCTGCATACGTAGCGCTGGAGGCGTTCAAACTTGGGCGCGGCGAATCGGGACACCAAAAAGTGCCATATCCCACAGTCTACCGTATAGGTGGGGGTCTAGAAGGCTCCGCATTACCCGAACCCGCGCGAATTCGATACAGTTAAGACAGAAAAAACCCAAACGGGGAAGCGTATCCCACCTGATGGATGCGCGGCGCACTCTAGCAACGGCGCTCAGAACTGAGAACCGGCGCCTCCCACGAACGCACAAACGCACGTCACACCAAGACAAAATCACCAGGAGAGTACCTTGCGCGTACACATCGCAACCGACCACGCTGGCCTCGAACTGAGCCACTACCTGATCGAGTCCCTCACCGCTGCGGGCTACGAAATGATTGACCACGGCCCCGCCGACTACGACCCGCTGGACGACTACCCTTCGTTCTGCATTAACGCAGCCCTTGGCGTGAAGCGTGACCGCGAGGCTGGTCTGGACTCCCTGGGTATTGTGCTGGGCGGTAGCGGCAACGGCGAGCAGATGGCTGCGAACAAGGTTGATGGTATCCGTGCGGCTCTGGCATGGAACCACGACACCGCAGCGCTGGCTCGCGAGCACAACAACGCACAGGTTGTAGCTGTGGGCGGCCGCCAGCACAGCAAGGAAGAAGCACTGGAAATCATCAAGGTCTTCCTGGCTACCCCCTGGACCAACGAGGAGCGTCACGCACGCCGTATCGGTCAGCTGGCTGAGTACGAGCAGACCGGCGACATTGCCGGCAAGCAGATTGACGCTGCCTAAGCTCTAAAAATATGAGGCGCATAGTGCAGGCTATGCGCCTCAGTCGTCTCTGCACCCCATATAATCCACGCTATTTCTAGCCGACAAGTTTTCGAGGAGAACCCGTGCCCGAAGGCCACTCTATCCACCGTATTGCCCGCCAAATCAGTGACGTCTTCACCGGCGAGTGCGTGCAGGTTTCCTCCCCGCAGGGCCGCTACGCCGAGGGTGCCGCCCTGCTGGACGGGCACACCATCACCGGGGCGTACGCGCACGGTAAGCACCTGTTCGTGACCTTCGAGAACGACCTGACCCTGAACGTGCACCTGGGTATTTACGGTAACTGGAGCTTCGGCGGGGACGAGACGTTCACGGGTGCTTCGAGCATTGGCGCGCCCCGCAAGATCGGCGAAAAAGAATACGCGGCGGGGGAGGGGGAGCCTTACGCCGGTCCTCCCGAACCGAAGAGTACGGTGCGTTGCCGTATTGTTTCGGAGCACGGCTGGGCGGACCTGGTGGGCCCTACTATCTGCCGTACCCTCACCCCGGAGGAGGTGCGCACCGTCCGCTCCAAGCTCGGCCCCGACCCGCTCAACCCGGATGCCGACCCCGAACAGTTCTACCGCGCGGCACGTAAGAGCTCCCGCCCGATTGGTGTGATTCTGATGGACCAGGCGGCAATCTCCGGCGTGGGCAATATCTTCCGCGCCGAGTCGCTGTACCGCCAGGAAATTGACCCGCTACGCCCCGGCAAGAGCCTCAGCGACGAGGAGCTGAAGCGACTCTGGGAAGACAATAAGCACCTGCTGGTCATAGGCGTGCGCGTGGGGCGCATCATCACCACCGAACCCGAAGACCGCCCCGGCGTACCCGAAACCGAAGCGTGGCCCGACCACGCCAACTACGTGTACATGCACCACGGCGAGCCCTGCCGCCGCTGCGGAACCACCATCCGCATGGAAGAAATCGCCGGCCGCAAACTCTACTGGTGCCCCGGCTGCCAGAAGTAGCTACGGGAGGAGAATAACAATGGCTGAGGCTCTATTGGTGGTGGATGTTCAGAGGGGTTTTCTGGATCCGCAGCTACCGGCTAGAAATAATGGCGGTGCGGAAGAGAAGATGCAGAAGATTATGGAGGATTTCCGCTGTTCAGGGCGCGAAATAATCCATATTCAGCATCGGGGAACGGATTCGAGCTCCTTCTTTTACGATGAGGAAAATATTAGGTTCCAGAGCGGATTTGAGCCTCGTGTGGGGGAGAAGGTATTTACAAAAAATGTGAATAGCGCATTTATTGGTACAAATCTGCTTGCCTATCTGCGTGAACGCAGGATTGATCGGCTCACGGTGATGGGTTGTACGCTGCCGCATTGTGTGTCTACCACTGTGCGGATGGCGGCAAATTATGGTTTTCAGGTGACTCTTGTTGAGGATGCCTGCGTAACCTTTGCTCTTTCTGATGGTGCCGGTGATTTTCTTTCCCCGGAGATGGTGCACCTCTACAATATTGCGGCGTTGCGCGATGAATTCGCCACGATTGTCTCGGCGCAGCAGGTGCTTGAGAAGTATATATAAGTTAGGTTGGAGCGTGCGGATTCCAAGCGCGCGAGGAAACAAATCCGCATGCGGAAGGGATTCCTGGAGATTAGTTCTCGAGGGATGACGGGCTGGAGTCTAAAAGTTTCGAAAGCTTTCGGAACTTTTAGACGTAAGCGATTCCCGGAATCCCCGGAATGCAAAAAGGCCCCGACGCTTGCGTCGGAGCCTTTTTCATGGAGGGGATGACGGGAATCGAACCCGCGTAATCAGTTTGGAAGACTGAGGCTTTACCATTAAGCTACATCCCCGAATTGGAACTTGACCATAGTAACGAGGTTCCATCTGTGCTGTCAAACTCTTTGGCGTGTTGGCGCGGTTTTGTGTGCTGGCTTTTGCAGGTTCTTGTGGGCGCTCGCCCCTCCTTTTTTGCGCCGGTCTGCGCATCCTTATTAGGGGAGTACGCGCTCAGTGGAAATAAACCGCGCACGAGCCGCTGTGTTGGGCATTTAGCGGGAAAACAGGTAAACTAGGGCACTGACTGTGTTAAACACGCAAGTGCGCAACACGGTCGGTTTCACGGGGCGTGGCGTAGCTTGGCTAACGCGCCTGCTTTGGGAGCAGGAGATCGCAGGTTCGAATCCTGTCGCCCCGACGTGAAACGGTTGCCGCGACGCTACAAGGTCGTGGCGCTCTTTCCACTAAGCAACCGCGGCACACACGATTCGTGCCGCACCGAAACTATATGAGGAGATCACGGACGTGAAGACCGCCGTCGAGAAGCTCAACCCGACCCTCGCAAAGATTGAGGTCGAGGTTCCCTTCGCAGAATTCAAGCCCTACCTGGACCGCACCTACAAGAACCTCTCGGGTCAGATCAGCGTTCCCGGCTTCCGCAAGGGTAAGCTGCCCAAGCAGCTCATCGAGCAGCGTGCGGGCTTCGACTACATCGTCGAGGCATCCCTGAACGACGCTCTGAACGACTACTACGCACAGGCACTGGGCGAGAACGAACTCTCCCCCCTGGCGCAGCCCGAGCTGGACGTTCAGTCCCAGCCCTCCACCGAGAACCGTGAGGCAGACGTCAAGCTGACCATCACCGTCACCGTCCGCCCCGAAATCGAGCTGCCCAATTACGAGGGCCTCGAGGTTGAGGTTGACGAGGTAGAGGTCACCGCTGAGGACGAGGTTCAGGCACTGGACGCTCTGCGTGAGCGTTTCGGCACCCTGAAGACCGTTGAGCGCCCCGCAGCTGACAAGGACTTCGTGACCATCGACATCGCCGCAGAAATCGACGGCGAGCAGGTAGACGCAGCAAACGACCTGTCCTACCAGATTGGTTCCGGCACCATGCTCGACGGCATCGACGAGGCTCTGACCGGCCTGTCCGCTGGCGAGGACGCAACCTTCGAGACCAAGCTCTCCGGCGGCGAGCACGCAGGTGAGCAGGCAACCATCAAGGTCAAGCTCTCCGCAGTCAAGGAGCGCGAGCTGCCCGCAGCTGACGACGAGTTCGCACAGCTGGCTTCCGAGTTCGACACCATCGACGAGCTGAAGGAAGACATCAAGAAGCAGGTTGCAGAAGCTAAGGTTGCCGAGCAGGGCACCCAGGCACGCGACAAGGTCCTCGCAAAGCTCGTTGAGCTCGTTGAGATCCCCGTCCCCGAGAAGGTTATCGAGGACCAGCTCGAGCAGCACTTCAACAACCCCAACGCTGAAGCAGACCACGACACCGAGGAGCACCGCGCCGAGGTTCGCGAGAACACCGAGACCGCATTCAAGAACGAGATGGTTCTCGACGCTGTTGCGGACAAGGAAGAAGTGACCGTCGACCAGGCTGAGATGATCAACTACATCATCACCATGAGCTCCCAGTACGGCATGGACCCCAACCAGTTCGCACAGATGCTGGACGGCTCCGGCCAGGCTGGCGCACTGGTCGGCGAGGTTCGCCGCTCCAAGGCTCTGGCAGCAGTGCTGAAGACCGCAGTGGTCAAGGACACCAAGGGCAACGTTGTTGACCTGTCCAAGTACCTGGGCGAGGGCGAAGAGGCAGCTGCCTAAATCCCGCCACGGTCTGCAAAAAGTCACCCCGCTAAAGGGCGTGAGCTGATTGCTTGAAACGTGTAGCCTCAGCGGGCATCCACCGAATTACCGGTTGGGTGCCCGCTGAGGCTCTTTTCACCCCAAACTATTCCGCCCTCAAGTTATTCCGTACCGAGGTTTTCGCCTCTGCTTCACCCCCTGGCGAACGAACAACCCGAAGGGAAGCGAGGGAGAGCAACTATCGGTAAGGTAGTAGCAATGAAACTTTTCGCGTGCGCTCCGGCGCGTAAATCGCGCAAAGATGCAGCGAAGACCCATTAGAGAAGAAGAGGAAGAATGTCCAGCTACATGCCTCTGCCCATCGGCGCCTCCCAGGCAGCCGGCGTGGCGCCCGCGCCGTCTATGGCAACCCCCATCGTTGGTGCCCAGGAAGATTACGTCTACAATAGCCTCCTGAAGGAGCGCATTATCTGGCTCGGTTCCGAGGTGCGCGACTCCAACGCCAACCTCATCTGCTCCCAGATGCTGCTGCTCTCGGCTGAAGACCCCGAGGCAGACATCTACCTGTACATCAACTCTCCCGGCGGCTCCGTCACCGCCGGCATGGCTATCTACGACACCATGCAGCTCATCCCGAACGACGTGGTGACCGTGGTGACCGGTATGGCAGCATCCATGGGTCAGTTCCTGCTCACCGCAGGCACCATCGGCAAGCGCTACGCAACCCCGAACGCCCGCATCCTCATGCACCAGCCCCTCGGCGGTATTGGCGGTACCGCATCGGATATCCGCACCCAGGCTGAGCTGATTCTGGACATGAAGAAGCGCCTGGCAGAAATCACCGCTGAGCGCACCGGCAAGAGCCTCGAAACCATCCTGAAGGATAACGACCGCGACAACTGGTTCAACGCGGAAGAAGGCCTGGAATACGGCTTCTTCGACCACATTGCCACCACCGCCGGTAAGCTGCCCGAATCGAAGAACGCATAAGAGAGATGCACATGAACTACCTGCCGAACGATATCACCACCTCGGCGCCGGCTATGCCGAGCAACCGCTACGTGCTCCCCAGCTTCGAGGAGCGCACCCCCTACGGTTACAAGCGTCAGGACCCGTACGCAAAGCTGTTCGAGGACCGCATCATCTTCCTGGGCACCCAGGTGGACGACGCATCCGCTGACGACATCATGGCTCAGCTGCTGGTGCTGGAGGCGCAGGACCCCGAGCGTGACATCACCCTGTACATTAACTCGCCCGGCGGTTCCTTCACCGCAATGACCGCCATCTACGACACCATGCAGTTCATCCGCCCCGAGATCCAGACCGTGTGCCTGGGCCAGGCGGCATCCGCTGCGGCGGTTCTGCTGGCTGCCGGTACCCCCGGCAAGCGTCTGGCGTTGCCGAACGCTCGCGTGCTGATTCACCAGCCCGCACTGAGCGGCCAGCAGGGCGGTCAGGCATCTGACATTGAGATTCACGCGAACGAGGTTATGCGTATGCGTGAGTGGACTGCACAGACCCTGGCACTGCACTCGGGCAAGACCTACGAGGAAGTTGACCGTTCTATTGAGCGTGACAACATTCTGACTGCGGCTGCTGCCCTGGAGTACGGCCTGGTTGATAAGGTGCTGGAGTCTCGTAAGCTGCGTAAGCCTGCGACCAACACCGCTATTTCCCACACCTAAACTTTAGTTTTGAGGAATATCCCCGATCATTTTTTCGGGGGAGGGGCGGCATCGCGCCGTGTGCGAGCCTTCGGGCTGGTGCGCGGTGCGGTGCCGCCCTTTTTGTGCCCGCCGGGTGGGGGTGGTGAACCAAACTGATATGTGGCGTTGGCCTGCGCTTTCTTGTCGGGCTTTAGCGTCACAGCCTACCGTCATATGCCGGAGTATCAGCCCCGCCGCCGTCATAAAAGACGCGCTTTGTCATATGCCCGGTAAGTCCGTCCATTTGCGGTGCGTAATTCTGAGTTCCGGGGTGAACTCCGGTAGCCTTAGAGAAGGAGAAAATTAGAGTATTTCATACCGGTTTCTCACTCAAACCAGGGCGCCCACTACCCGCCGGTGCCCCTCCTGAGAAATCACCGCAGACATCAGGTCACTGACCCTTCTGCACCGATTTCACCACGCCGATCGAAAGGGAATCTTCGTGGCCACAGACATCATTGTGCCTCCCGAACAGCCCAACGCCAGCATGCGATGCTCCTTCTGCAAGAAGACTCGCGCGCAGGTTTTCAAGATTGTGCTCGGTCCGAATGTTTCCATCTGCGACGAATGCGTGGAGCTGTGCGAAGAGATTCTCGCTGAAGAGCGTCTGAAGGTGAAATCCCCCGCGGCGGCGACTGCATCTCAGCTGGCTACTCCGCGCGAAATTTACGGCTACCTCAACGACTACGTCATCGGGCAGGACGCGGCGAAGCGCACCTTGGCGGTGGCGGTGTACAACCACTACAAGCGCATCCACGATATTGATAACCCGGTGCTGACCTCCCGCATTCTTTCGGCGACCGCGGGGGAGCAGGTGGAGCTGGGCAAGTCGAATATTCTGATGCTCGGACCGACCGGCTGCGGTAAAACCTACCTGGCGGCAACCCTGGCGAAGAAGCTGGATGTGCCCTTCGCCCTGGTCGACGCAACCACTCTCACCGAGGCGGGCTACGTGGGTGATGACGTGGAGAACATTCTGCTGCGCCTCATCAACGTCGCTGACGGCGATATTGCTAAGGCTCAGCGCGGCATCATCTACATTGACGAGATTGACAAGATTGCCCGTAAGGGCGGCGAGAACCTCTCCATCACCCGTGACGTGTCTGGTGAGGGCGTGCAGCAGGCGCTGCTGAAGATTATTGAGGGCACCGTGGCGACCGTACCGCCGGAGGGCGGACGCAAACACCCGGCACACGCGAATATTGAGATTGATACCTCGAACATTCTCTTCATCGTGGCTGGCGCCTTCGACAATATTGACGACCGCATCGCAGCCCGAGTGGGCGCCGGCGGCATCGGTTTCGGCGCTGAACTGGGCGGCTCCGTGAAGAACCCGCTGGACCAAATCATGCCCGAGGACCTGGCGCACTACGGCATTATCCCCGAGCTGATTGGCCGCCTGCCGGTCATCTCGACCCTGAGTGAGCTCAACGAAGAAGAGCTGGCTCGCGTGCTGACCGAACCGAAGAACGCGCTGCTCAAGCAGTACCGTCACCTCTTCGCCTTGGACGGCGTGGACCTGGTCCTCGACGACGCTGCGATCGCGGCTATTGCCCGTCTCGCCGCCGAACGCGGCACCGGTGCCCGCGGCCTGCGCGCCATGATGGAGCAGATTCTGCAGCCGATTATGTTCGACATCCCGGACCGCACCGATGTGGTGTCCATCGTCATCGGTGAGGACACCGTGCTCAACGGCACGGAACCCCGCTACGTGCTGCAGGCACCCGACCCCGAAACCGAGACCACCCGCACCGTGAAGGGGGAGGCGAAGGCCGCTTCCCTGAAGGAAGCGGACCGTCAGGCGGCATAACCGAATACTTCCAGCCGATAGGCTAGGGAATAAAGAAGCCGTCGCCCCGGTTATACGGGGTGACGGCTCACTAGCAGGTACCGTTCTCACTGGCATGTCCTGAAGAGCGTGTACCGAAGAATAAGCGCCGGCTCATAGAAGCGGCTGGCGCAACCATATGAGAGAGGAACACTCATGGCTGAGAACGCACCCGCACAGATTGATTTCTGGTTCGACCCGATCTGCCCCTGGTGCTGGATTACCTCCCGCTGGATTGGCGAGGTGCAGAAGGTCCGCAACGTTGAGGTGACCTGGCGTCCCTTCTCCCTATCCATGCACAACCAGGGTCGCGACCTGCCCGCCGACTACCAGGCAATGATGGACCAGTCCTGGGCGCCGACCCGCCTCATTACCGCTGTGCGCGAGCTGCACGGCAACGCGGTCATCAAGCCCCTCTACGACGCTCTGGGCGAGCAGATTCACCACAACAAGAACAGGGCTGATTCCTACCGCGACGCAATCGTCAAGGCGCTGGAGGAGGTCAACCTGCCCGCTGAGCTGGTGGACGTCGCTTTCACCGACCAGTACGATGAGCAGATGCGCGCATCCCTGGACCTGGCACTGGAGACCGTGGGCGGCACCGACGTGGGTGTTCCGCTGATTTCCATTAACGGCACCGCTTTCTTCGGCCCGGTCATCTCCCCGAGCCCCGCCGGTGAAGAGGCTGGTAAGCTCTTCGACGGCGCCCTGGCGTTGGCTTCCTACCCCGGCTTCTTTGAGCTCAAGCGCCCCCGTAACGTGGGCCCGATTTTCCACGGCGAAAACGGCGAAGCCTAAGAACCCTGCAATGTGCTGAGATTCCTGCAATGCGCGCAGGCTCTGTAGAGTCTGCGGCTGCAGAGCAAAAAAGTACCGCCCGGTCATGTACTGACCGGGCGGTACTTTTCTATTCACTATGTTGCGCTGAAACGTGCAATCCCTAAGCGTGCATTCTATGTGCGGTGAGCGCCGCTTGCAGAGGTAGCCTTGCGTGCCTTCTGCGTCTTGCGTGCTTTCTGAGCCTTGCGCTGAGCCCTGTGCTCCAGAACCTTCGGGTGCGTTGCACGCTGCACAATCTTCGTATCGCGCATATGGAAGGTGCGGGTTGCCGTGTACTGAACCGCCGCGTCCGAGGTGAATGCCAGCATCGCAAACACCGCAACGCCCAGCTGGAAGAAAATCGTGGACAGCGGCAGGGAGTGGCGCCCCCACAGCACGCCGCCGGTAATCGCCGCGAAGTTCAACGCCGTCAACAGCAGAGCCAATCGGCGAGCCTTCGACGAGCCGCGCAACGTGCTCCACAGCAGGAACAGGTGCACCGCCGAATAAATCGCCACGAAACCAACCAGCACCGTACCGGTAATGGTCAGCAGCACGTCACTATCCACTTGATCGAAGAGGTTCAGCAACTCAAGGTCGTTGCCGGAGCCTTCCTCCAGCAGCTTGGCACGCAGAGCCGGGCGGCTGAGCGCCAGAATGACGCTGTTGATAATGTCTGCGAGGGTCACGGCGATGAGCATACCCGAACCGACCAGCAGACTCAGCGGCATGCGGTAGACCAGGTCGTGCGCGCTGGAGAGGTGAATTTCTTCCTGCTCCTGCGGCTCCAGGCCCTCATTGTTCAGGACGATGACCGGGAGTGCGCCATCCGTGCGGATCGCGTCGCCGCCGCCGTTACGGGCGTGGTAACCGGAGGAAAAATCGTGCAGAACCTCAACGTGAGTTTCCGGGTGAGCGTACTGAATGGACTCCACAATGTAGTCGCGTTCAAAGTCGGTTTCAGAGTCAATGCGGTGCGTGACCTGCAGGGTGAAGAAGCTGAAACCCACACCGGAATCGTACGTGCCCGCCGCCAACCAATCCACCTGATGACCGCCAGGCAGAAGCCAGCCGTCCGGGGTTTTCCAGAAGCGCACGTGGTGGCGTTTCTCGGGGTTGCCGTCCACTTCCTTCTGGTAGGCGAAAGCCTGCGTCTTACCAAAAATTTTCAGCGGGGAGACGGGCGCCTCCGCGTAGGAACGGCGGGTGATGGTGGAAAGAATAATCTTCCAGGAAGAGACGAGGGTGACGTCATCAGCGCGGGTCCAGCCGGCGTCCTGCATGACCTGGTGAATCTGCTCCTCGGTACCAATCAGACCGATATTGACCGGGTCACCGAGCAGACCGTCCGGGGTGCGGGTGCGCCCAATAAAGTAGTCGGGCACGTAGATGCGGGTCATGATCGCGTGAAAACGCGGTAGCGTCAGGTACGCGGTGACCGCCCAGAAAATGAAGGCAATGGGGAAACCCCAGAAAGAATGGCCAACCGTATTCGCCAGAATCATGAAGGTCAGCACGAGGGCCGCGATGCCGGCAAAGATGAAGAAGAGAGTGTCCCAGAAATCGACCCACAAGCTGCGCGGGACGAGGTCTTGCGCCGTGCCGCGCGCGTCAATATCACCACGGTAAACCGGTGGCGAGGTAACTGGGGGAGCAACATCGCTACGTATAGGCCGTAGGACGCGTTTTTGGTGGGACATTCCCGCCCTTTCTGCAACATAGTTAGGGTCTTTGAATATCCATAACTATAGCAAGGGGGCAGGTTATGTGAAGTACGCATTCCGGGCAGGGCTTAATCGCTTGGCTCGATAGCCCCGCCGCAGAAAAACGCGGTACCAACGCGGAGTGCTGGCGTTGCCGCGCGAAAGAAATAAAGGGTGACCCTACTCGGGGAGGGGCTTAGCCTCCACAGCGGCGCGTGCGGCGGCAATGGAGCTTTCGTGGTGCAGCATATCGCGGCTTTCACGCATGAAGCGCACCCACTTGCGGGTCAGCTCCTCAAGCTGCTGAGCGGTCAACGAACCGGAGGCGATGCTCGCCTCATCGGTGGCGGCGCTGGTGGAAATATGCTGAAGCCAGAGTTCATACACTTCGTTGGTGTAGCTGGCGCGTAGAGCCTGGGCGTGCTCACGCGCCTGGCTGATGTATTCGTTCAGGCTCGTGTGATAGTGCTGAAGCTGATCGGGGGAAATGTTAGCTTGCGCTCCTGGCGGCGTGCTCGGGGTTGAGCTCTGCCTCGCCTGAGGCTCTTGCGGTAATCCGGAAGATGAAGAATGTGAATTCATAGTAATTATGGGTGCGCCTACTCTGGCGCGGGTCAGAGTCAGGGCGCATCGCTGCGCCTGACGGGTGGTTTACTGTCGTGCGGTTGGTCGGGGTATGTCGTTACTCGTACCGGTGATTTGTCCGTTGCTGAAGTTGAATAGAGGGTTGTTCCTGACGGTAAAACCCTCGCATCAACAATCATACATAAAGTGACAGTCAATCTCATAAGGTTGATTATGCTCTTTGCACATTGATGAATATAAAAAAGGGGTTGGAAATCCCACAGAATCCCCACAGATTAGCAGGCTAAACCCATATCGTTGGGGAAGGGAGCTAGGAAAGCGCTTCGAATCAGACGCAGGTACTTGCGGGCCCCACAGAGATAAAACACAAAGTCAGCGCCGTATAGGTCCGCAGCCGGGGCCTCACACCCGGCGAGCTACAACGAGCCGCAGGCACAGAAAACGGGGCGGTACTGAAAACCAGTACCGCCCCGTTACCAACACCAAAGTGGCGTCATAAAATCAAGCGATAAACGCTAAGGTGCGATTACTCAGCTGCTTCTTCCACAACGAGCACAACATCGCGAACCTCCAGCTCGCCCTCAGCCGCCACCAGGGACAGCTCACGAGCGTTACCGGCAGCCTTCAAATCAGCCATGCCAGCGGCAATGCGATCCAGCTGAGCCTGGGGAGCCGCAATAGTTGCGGACTCAACCTCGGTGCGCTGCTTAACCTTCGCGTCGCTCTTAGCCTTGCGCAGGCCACCCAGAGCCTCAGCAACATCCGGCAGGATCTGCTTCAGCGACTCAATCTGAGCCGGGTCAGCGTCCGCCAGGACCCACTGAGCAGAAATGCCAGCAGTCGGGTTCTGCGCAGAGTACTCAGCCAGCAGGGTACCTTCCAGAATGGGCAGTGCCTGCGGCCACTCGGCGCGGTGCACGCTACCTGCACGCCACCAGGACCAAATCTCTTCGGTCACGAACGGCAGGAAGGGCGCGAACAGGCGCAGCAGTGCATCCAGGGTGGTTGCCAGTGCAGCCAGAACAGAAGCCTGCTCCTCCTCGCCACGAGCACCGTACGCACGGTCCTTAATCAGCTCAACGAAGTCGTCGGTGAAGGACCAGAAGAAGCTCTCGCAAATCTGCAGGGCACGAGCGTACTCGTACTTCTCGAATGCGGCGGTTGCTTCCTCAATCAGGTACGCCAGGCGAGCCAGCAGGGAACGGTCCAGAGCGTTGATCAGCACGCGCCCCTGAGCCTGAGAAGTAATCACGGACTTCTCGGTAGCGCCCAGGTTCAGCACGAACTTGGATGCGTTCAGCAGCTTGATGGCAAGGCGGCGGCCAATCTTCATCTGGCCTTCGTCGTAGGCGGTGTCAGCACCCAGGCGAGCGGAAGCAGCCCAGTAACGCACAGCGTCCGAACCGTACTTCTCCAGAACCTCGTTGGGGACCACAACGTTGCCCTTAGACTTGGACATCTTCTTGCGGTCCGGGTCCAGAATCCAGCCGGAGAGCGCGGTGTTGTACCACGGCACGGAGGAAGCCAGGGTCTCCGCGCGAACAGCGGTGGAGAACAGCCAGGTGCGGATAATGTCGTGACCCTGCGGGCGCAGATCCATGGGGAAGGTCTTCGCGTGCAGGTCCGGGTTCACGCCCCAACCGGTCGCAATCTGCGGGGTCAGGGAGGAAGTAGCCCAGGTGTCCAGAACGTCAGGGTCAGCGATGAAGCCGCCCGCTACGCCGCGCTGATCCTCGGTATAACCGGGAGCAGCCTGAGATGCGGGGTCAACCGGCAGCATCTTTTCGGTCGGCAGAATCGGGTTCTCGTAGTCCGGCTCGCCCTCAGCGTCCAGCGGGTACCAGACGGGGAAGGGAACGCCGAAGAAACGCTGGCGAGAAATCAGCCAGTCGCCGTTCAGGCCCTCAACCCAGTTCTCGTAGCGGCTACGCATGAAGGAGGGGTACCAGTTCATCTCACGGCCGCGCTCGATGAGCTTCTCTCGGCGTGCAGCGTCACGGCCACCGTTGCGGATGTACCACTGGCGGGAAGCAACGATTTCGAGGGGCTTGTCGCCCTTCTCGTAGAACTTCACGGGGTGGGTAATCGGCTTGGGGTCGCCGTCCATTTCGCCAGCTTCAACCAGCATTTCCACGACGGTCTTCTGTGCGGTGAAGACGGTGGTGCCTGCCATGCGCTCGTAGCGCTCGCGACCCTCGGGGGAGGTGATCCATTCGGGGATTTCGCGGGAGAAGCGGCCATCGCGACCGATGAGGGCGCGGGTGTCCAGCTGCAGTTCACGCCACCAGGTGACGTCGGTGGTGTCACCGAAGGTACAGATCATGGCGATACCGGCACCCTTGTCGGGCTGTGCCAGCGGGTGCGCCTTGATCTCGACCTCAACGCCGAACAGCGGGGAGGTGACGGTGGTGCCGAACAGCGGCTTGTAACGCTCGTCGTCCGGGTGCGCCACGAGAGCCACACAGGAGGGCAGCAGCTCGGGGCGGGTGGTCTCAATCCAGACCTTCTCGCCGTTGGGGCGGTGGAAGCTGATGCGGTGGTACGCGCCGGGGCGTTCCTTGTCTTCCAGCTCAGCCTGTGCCACTGCGGTGCGGAAGGTGACGTCCCACATGGTCGGTGCTTCAGCCATGTAGGCGTTGCCTGCTTCCAGGTCCTTCAGGAAGGCGAGCTGGGAGACCTTGCGGGAGTGCGCGTCGATGGTGCGGTAGGTGCGCGACCAGTCAACGGACAGACCCAGGGTGGTGAAGAGGTTTTCGAAGACCTTCTCGTCTTCAACCGCGAGCTCTTCACAGAGTTCAATGAAGTTGTTGCGGGAGATGCGCGGCCACTTTGCCTGGCTGCGGTCGGGCTTGGGGGTGCCGTCTGCCTTCCAGCTGATCAGGTCGCGGAAGGAGTCGTTGTCTGCCACGGAGGGGTCGCAAAGAACGCCGTAGTAGTTCTGAACGCGGCGTTCGGTGGGCAGGCCGTTGTCATCCCAGCCGAGGGGGTAGAACACGTTCTTGCCGGTCATGCGCTGGTAGCGTGCAATGACGTCGGTCTGGGTGTAGGAGAACATGTGCCCCACGTGCAGGGAGCCGGATGCGGTCGGCGGCGGGGTGTCAATGGAGTAGACCTGTTCGCGAGTGGTGTTCTCGTCGAATGCGTAGGTCTTCTCGTCGGCCCAGCGCTGCGAGAGCTTCTCTTCGAGGCCTTCGAGGGCGGGGCGGTCGGGAACGTTAATCTGTACGGGCGAGTCTGAGCCCAAAATGTTTTCAGCCATAACGGCTATTTTCTCATATTCACGGCATTCTCTCAGCTCCAGGGGAATTCTGTGCTGCGCCGTGCTGTTCGTACCGCTCGATGGCGGCTTCTAGACGCGCCAGGAGATGCCGATACCGGCGCACAAATTGTGCCCTGCGTACTGCGGCGCGTACCCCGCTGGAGGCGGTGAGTTCCCGCCAGGAAGCAGGGTCGAGGTAGCTCTGCCCGAGCAGTAGGTGAACCTCGGAACTGTAGGGGGTTCCGGTGGTGGCGCGGATAGTGCGCGCCCTCTGTTGGAGCGCTTGGCGCTGCTCTTTGAGGTTGGCAATGCGCTGGTGCGGTGTTGCTGTCATGTGGAGGCTCCCTATATGAGGAGTAATCGGCGATTCAGTGACAAACTCGGTGGAAACGGTAATGAGGGAGAGACCCCCTAATATGCTGCCCCTGATTACTTGCAGTGTATGCGCGAAAATCTGCAGTATCAATGCCCACGAATCCTTCTCAGAGGCGCGGGCGCGGCGTAGACTGAAGATACACGACCTTTGAGGAGTTGCCAATGAGTTCTCTAAGCATTTTTGGTTTGGGTACGCCTGAAACTGTTCTGCTGATACTGCACCTGACGCTGGTGGCGTTGTGCCTCTGGCATTTGACGGTGCGTAGCGGCTACGGCGAGGCGCGCATGCGGTTCGTGCTTCCCCTGATTGTTTTCATGCCTGGCGCTGCGGTTCTGTATCTGCTGTCTGCGCGTGAGGGCACGGTCCCTCCGGATACGATTAAGACCGGCAGTAGCTCGCCCGTATATTTTGAGCACCGTCTCGGTTTCCGTGACGGTGGTAGGAGCCGTTGGGGTTTGCCTCGCCGCCGCAAGAAGTAGCCTGACAGAGCGCCGGGCGCTTGTGGTGCCGGCATCTATCTCACTATCGAAAATTTCAAAATATATGCCCGCGAGTCTGCTCGAACAGAGCACCCGCGGGCATCACTCTACTAGGATTAAAGTATGACTGAGAACACCCACATTCCTGCATCTCCTTTCCTGCCCCATACCGGCGACGGCAAGGTTGCCGTGGTGACCGGCGCATCCAGCGGTATTGGCCGAGCCACCGTACAGCAGCTGGTAGCAAGTGGCTGGACCGTCTATGCTCTGGCTCGTCGCACCGACCGCCTCTACACTCTCTACGCGGAAACCGGCGCTCACCCGGTGACCTGCGACGTGACCGATGAGCATTCCGTCCGCTTTGTTGCCGAGCAGATTCTCGAGGAGCAGGGCACTATTGACGCCCTGGTCAATATTGCAGGTGGTGCTATTGGCGTGGATAAGGTTGCCGACGGCAAGCCTACCGATTATCTGAAGATGTACCAGATGAATGTGCTCGGTATTCTGCACATGGTGCGTGCCTTCGCGGAGGCGTTGCGCCTGAACGGTCACGGCACGATCCTGAACCTGACCTCCACCGCTGCCGAGCACGGTTACGAGGGCGGTGCCGGATACAATGCGGCGAAGTTCGGCGCTCGCGGCCTGACGGAGGCGCTCCGCCTGGAAGAAGCGGAACATAACGTTCGCGTGATTGAGATTTGCCCGGGCATGGTGCACACCGAGGAGTTCTCCCTGAACCGCCTGGGTTCCAAGGAAGCCGCCGAGCGCGTCTACGCGGGTGTTGAGAAGCCGCTGACCGCCGAGGATGTGGCGCAGACCGTGACCTTTGCGCTGAACGTTCCGCACCACGTGAACCTTGACCGTATTACTATTCGCCCGGTGGCGCAGCCGAGCCAGTTCAAGGTGATTCGCAAGGAGAGCTAAGCTCGCGGCGCGCCGTGACGCTTGAGCCTCAGTGAGGCATCGACTTTGGTAGCCCCGCCCGCCTCCCTATCTGGATGTGGGCGGGGTGTTTCTCTGTGTTCTCGGCGCGTAGAGAAGGCATACATGAAGGTGCCCGTGGGGTGTTGAGAGGCGGGGGAGAGGCATGAAGGAGAACTTGAGGGAACTGTGAAGTGGTACGTGAGACTTTAAGGTTCACTAAGGTGAAAATGGCGAGCTGAAATCACCTATGGAACACCCTATATTTTCTTCAAATGCAATCAAAAGATAGGGTTATATGTCCTCGTATGTCAGTAGATGGGTGCAAAATCCCCGGATTGGTCTGTATTAACCCTCAAGTTAAGGGGTTGTTTTATAACGATTTCGTTACAGTTGGGCAAAGATGACGGTAAGCATGCTAAACGTCCAGGGGCAAATGCTAGCCTTTTAGCAGTCACACCCATGTATGGGCCTACTGCACCTTCAAAGACGGGGGCGCACTACGGTAGGCTCAACACCGATAATCAGAGATCGAGGAAAAATGTCGAAGACTACCCGTCGCGTTTACAAGATCGCAGCAGCGGCAGCCTTTACTGCCGGTTCCGTGGCAGCAATCCCGGCAACTTTCGCGGCAGAAGCACCCGCTGACCAGCAGCAGCAGGTTGTCGACCAGAAGGCAACTGCTCAGACTTCTTCCCTGCCTGGTGGCAACGCAACTGAGGCTCCTAAGGCAGAGACCCCCAAGGCTGAGGCAACTCAGGCTCCTAAGGCTGAAGCCCCTAAGGCGGAGGCAACCGAGGCTCCCAAGGCAGAGGCTCCGAAGACCGAAGCACCCAAGGCTGAGACCCCTGCCCCCACCGCTCCTGCAACCGAGGCACCTAAGGCTGAAGCACCCAAGACCGAAGCTCCTAAGGCTGACGCTACCGAGGCTCCCAAGGCTGAGGCAACCGAAGCTCCCAAGGCTGAGGCTCCTAAGGCTGACGCTACCGAGGCACCTAAGGCTGAGACCCCCAAGGCAGAGACTCCTGCCCCCACTGCTCCTGCAAACCCCGAGCCCACCACTCCGGCAACCCCCGAGCCGACCACCCCCTCCACCCCGGCTCCCGAGATGAAGCAGGCTGACCCCTCCGTCATTATTGAGAACGCTCACTTCCCCGGTGATGCACAGTTCAACACCGTGAACGTTGTTGGCACCGGCTTCTACGGTGAGAAGGTTGGCCCCGGCGTTCAGGTCAGCATCTACGCGCTGGATGCAAACAAGCAGGTCACCGGCGATGCTATCGCAACCGTTTCCGTGTCTGCAGACCAGATTCAGGACGGCTCCTTCAAGACCGCCTTCACTGTTGAGGCAAGCAAGCTGCCCGCAGGCGCATCCTACGCCCTGGTTGCTGTCAGCAACCCGCAGGGTCAGCCCGATCAGAAGCTCGTGGCTCTCTCCTCCTTCAAGGTCACCGATTCCGCTTCTCCCGAAGCTCCGAAGACCGAAGAGACCCCCGCCCCTGAAGCTCCCAAGCCTGAGACCCCCAAGGCTGACGAGACTCCCGCTCCCGTAACCCCGGCGCCCGAGACCCCGAAGGCTGATGAGACCCCGGCACCCGAGGCTCCCAAGACTGAGACTCCCAAGGAAGAAACTCCTGCTCCGGAAGCCCCCAAGGCTGAGACCTCCAAGGCTGACGAGACCCCCGCTCCTGAGGCGCCCGCGGCACCCGAGAACGCAACCCTCACCACCGAGGACGCTTCCCTGAACCCGAACGATCAGTACAACGTTCTGACCTTCAATGGCTCCGGCTTCACCCACGAGTCCGTCGCTAATGGCGTGCAGATTGCGATCTTCCGCCTGGATGCAAACGGCAACATCACCGGCGACGCTCTGGCAACCCACGACGTACCCGCTTCTGAAATCGTGAACGGCACCTTCCGTGTCAAGGTCAGCGTTCTTGCTGAACTGCTGCAGCCTGGTTACGCCTACGCAATGGTGGCAACCAGTGACCCCAACGGCCTGGTACACCAGGTGGCAGTCACCACCGCTACCGTGAGCGATGCGAACAACCCCGCACCGACCCTGCCGGCAGCTACCGAGGACGAGAACACCACCGTTCGCGATAACGGCGACGGCACCACCAGCGTCTTCACCGCTGAGATGCGCGAAGATGGTTCGGTTGTCGTAACCGAGACCCGCATGCCTTCTTCTCAGGCACCCAAGGCTAAGGTTGGTAACGCATCCGCTGCTACCTCCTCTAACTCCAAGGGCCACACTGTAAGTGTCTCCGGCACCAAGGGTTCTTCTTCGGCTTCCTCGAAGCCGCAGCTGGCTAACACCGGTGCTGAGGGTGTTGCAGGTATCGCAGGCGTTGGCGCCGCAGCTCTGATTGCTGGTGCCGCACTGATGCTCCTGCGCCGCCGCAGCCTCTAATAGCTCAGCCTCTATAGGCTAGGCTCTGAATATCTGATACTCGCCGCAAGGTGAGTGATTTAAGTGCCGCTAATACTCTGAAAGGGTATTGGCGGCACTTTTGCATGCCAGCAGTTTTTGTTGAGCTGTTCTTTGGATCTGGGTGGGGGTAATTGTGTGTGGCAAGGTGTGTGCGGCAAGCGGGGTGAGAGGGGTGGCTCTTCCGTATTGGGGGTGCAGGCTGGCGTAATGGAATGATTTTGTCGACTTATTTTGTGCGTGGTTATTGGTACGCACGCTTTTAATCAATGTGCGGGGAAAAGCGCTGTGACCTGCAATTTTTTCACTTAAAAGAAATAAATTAAATGCATGAATGTGCAGAATATTTTTATCTCAAATCCATTAAAACTGCATATGCATGCAATAAAACCTTGAGCCTCAAGGGAGAGTTGAAAAATTTCGCCTAGTCCATGCAATTTGAGTGCTCTTGATACTGTTCTGGAGGGTAAAAAATATTCCATGTGGGTTATTGCACAAGAAAATAGTCAGGACGTAAAGCGTATTTACAGCAATAATCTAAAAAGTATTGTTAGTGTGGAATTACCGATAAATAGAGCGATTCCCTTCGCGGTAACTTCCACCATTACAGGAATGTTATGACTAGTCCGTGCGTTATAGCGTTCATTCCTGAAGAGGTACCCAACCATCTTCAATTCGTGGCACCCTCCGGAGGGTATCGTTCACACTCACAGAAAAGGTGTGTTCCATGCCCGAACCCGCTCACTCAAAAACCCGAGCAACAGCCGCTATTGCTGCATCCGTCCTGTCCGTTACCGGTGTTGGTGCTGCGCATGCAGATGTGCAGGTGCAGAATACTGGCGGAATTGCTTCATCGACTGCGGTAGAACCCGACAATCCCCCCTCCGCAGCAAACGCAACCCCCATCGAAAACGTCGCTACCCAAACCTCCCCGCAGGTGTACGTCGAGCAGGGTGTCGTCATTAACCCGGCACGTTCCCAGAGCATTACCGTCACCGGTGAAGGCTTCACCGGCGGTGCCGTTGAGCGTTACGGTGTGGCTGTGTATGTGAGCGAATACCGCCAGTACCCCCTCTATGCACTGGGTCGCGGCTCCGCAGTGACGATGACCCTCGTGCCCGAACTTGATGTGGACGGTGGCCGCTTCAGCACCCAGTTGACCCTGCCCGCAGGTATCCTCGACCCCAACCAGCAGTATGTCGTCGCAACTGCCGTGGTTGACCCTGCCAAGGGCTATGCGACCGAGGACCCCTCCTACAACTCCTCCGCACCGCTGGAAGTGCTGCCCGCTGACACCCAGGATGAGCCGCTCAACGCTCAGATTCTTTCGGGGCAGCTGGAAATCCCGCAGGATAAGAACCTTGTCGTCTACAAGGTCACCGGTCTGGGTGAGGCGCAGGCTTTCGAAGTCATGACCTACGCCTACGCCCTGGATAGCCAGGGTAACCGCATCCTGCTCGCTGCCTCTCCCGCGCGCGCCGACGTTATGAACGGCACCCTCCTGGACGGCATTGAAGTGCCCGGATCCAGGCTGGAAGAAGTGCAGGCTGTTCACGAAGACCTGCGCTATGTGCTGAGCGTTGAGGTTGCGCCCTCTGCCGCTAATGGTTACACCGCCCAGGAAGTTGAGGTTCCCTTCATGAATGGTTGGAATGTACAGAATGGCTCCGCTCCGGTTGCTACCGCTGAGCGTGCAATGGCGGAGCAGGCACAGTTCGAGAAGAAGCAGCCAGCAGAGGAAGCGCAGCCCGCGCAGAACGCCCAGGTTGATTCTGAGCAGGTAGTTGCTGTGAGCCCCGTCGAGAAGTTTGACCACGTATTGCCCGAGGATGACCCGCGCCGCCACTACAGCCTGCCGCGCAATACCGTCTTTGACCGCGTCCACGACACCACTAAAGAACAGAACAACACCTCTAACCCCGTGATGACCGCCCGCCTGCACGTAGAAGAAACCGTAGTTCCCGAAAACGACTCAGCTAAGACCCTGACCCTGCGTGGCGAGGGCTTCACCGGTGTCAGCTCGGTACACCTGATGGTTAGTGCTGTCGACGAATACGGTGTGGCAACCGATGGCGTGATCGCTTCGGCTGATGTCTCTGAGATTGATGCCTCCGGTGCTTTCACTGCCCAGGTGCAAATTCCTGGCTCGGCACTCAAGCCCGGCACCACCTACCGTGTGAGTGCTGTGGCGGAGGATGAGCAGGGTACTGTGCGCATGGTCAATGGCGGCTTTACTGTTGAACGCGATGGCGTGGATGGCCAGCCCGCAGACCCCCTGCCCACTACCCCTGAGCAGGATGCGCCCACTGTCGAGGCTCCCGCAGCTGATGCTTCGGCGCCCGCTGAGCCCGCTGAATCTGCACCTGCTGAATCTGCACCGGTGGCTGATCAGGCTTCCGCCGCCGAGCAGAAGGCGGGGGAGAGCGGTGCTGAGCAGAAGAAGGACGCTCCGGCTAGTGATCAGGGTGCTCCCGCGCAGAATGTTCCTGCACAGAACGCCTCTGCACAGAAGGTTGAAGCGCAGACGGGCAACCCGCAGAAGGTTGAAGCACAGGCATCTGGCTCCCAGAAGGTTGCCTCTGGCGCCCAGCAGAAGCGCGAGCAGTTGGCGGCTACCGGCGCCTCCAATATGTTGGTCATTAGTGCCGCTGGATCGCTGTCACTGCTTGCCGGTATGCGTTTGAGCCGCCGTCGCCGTAGTGAGATGCAGCTCAGTTCTCGCCGCTAAAACGGGTCAATTATTGCCCCACTAGGCAAAATACGCATATAGATGTAGGGACGTCCGAAATGCAAGATTCGGGCGTCCCTACATCTTTAACTTTTTCTAAGGTTATACCTATAATTTAGAGTGCTGTTATAGACGGTACTATCACTCTTTATCACCTCGTTCACCCGGGGTGAGGAGTCGCTGTGAAGCGCCTCCGGTCACCGATATGAGAGAACCGTTATTCTGCGCCTACTTCCGACCTTTGGGCGCAGGAGTCACACGACGATTCATCACACTCACTCACGAAAATAGGTGACCATGTTTTCCACGCAGCGAACTGCTCGCGGCGCGGCGCTAGTAGCGTCTGCCGCCCTCGGTTTGGGCGGCTCCGTCGCGCCTGCAACTCTGGCCCCCGCAACCTTTGCATCTGCCGCTCACGCGCAGACTCAGCAGCCCTCGAAGCCTGAACTTCCCATCGCTGTCGCCACCGACGTAGTCAGCCACGATACCACCCTGGATCTGGTAGCTCAAAGCAAGGACTACACCCTGCTGTCGATGACTGGCGTGACTTCCCTGGACAACCTGAAGGTTCGCCTGATCGCTATTTCCGTTGATGACGGTCCCGTGGCGGCAATGACCGTGCCCGCCTCCCAGATGACTGCCTCTCTGAACGATGAGGGCGCCCTGGAAGTTAGCATTCACCAGCGCCTGAACATTGAGCAGCCGTACATGGTTGAGGTGCTGAACCTGCGCACCAATGACACCGTCTCGATTGAGTTCATGCCCGAACAGGGTGCGACCGTTGACGAGATTCTGGCGAGCCGCCAGAACATTTTCTTCCCTGACACCCCTGGCGTTCCCCGTGCTAACCGCGTGGAGGCGAATCCCGCCCCTGAGGTGTCCCTGAGCCCCAGTGCATCCCCAAGCGCCGCGAAGGATAGCCCGCGCCCGACGGTCGCCCCGGTACCTTCTGAAGCGCCGTCTGCATCGCAGAAAGTTTCTGCTCGTCCTTCTGCGAGTGCATCTGCTAGCGCCTCGGTGAGTGCGTCTGCCAGCGCTTCTGCTTCGGTGAGTTCTTCTACCGATGATGCGGCGCCCACTGAGGTGACCGAGGATCGTCTGCTGGTGCACTCCCGCTCCGATCGGGCTCCCGCGGAGACCCGTGAGGCGACCCTGGAAATTTCTACCGCAGAGCTGCGCGGATCGGATGAGCTGCAGCCGATTAGCGTGCGCGCTAGGAACGTGGCGGAGAGTGGCCTGGGCTATGACGTGATGGTCTTTGAAATGCCTGCTGACGGCGGTGCCGTGGGTTCGCCGCTGGCGACCACGCATGTGAGCCCTCAGCAGGTGACTGATGCTTCTTTCTCTGCTGATTTGAAGGTTCCCGGTACCTCTTTGAATGCGGGTAAGCGCTACCGTGTGGTTGTGGTGGGTGGTAACTCCACTGAGGAGCTGCAGCTCATGGCGACCAGTGCTTTTGGTGTGAGCGTGATTCAGCGTGCGGTTCCTGTTGATCCGGCTCCGAAGCCTACGAATACTGTTGTTCACCCGCAGATTCCGATGATTTCTGATGCGAATCAGCGTGTGAGCCCTTCGGCCCCTTCGGGTCGCGTGAGCACTGTGGATTCTTCAGGGGCCTCTGCGGATGCTCAGGATTTGGTGACTGATTCTGTTGCTAAGATTCCGTCGGTGGATAGCGCTCTGGGCTATATTGTGCAGGCGCAGCAGTCGGCGCGTGCGATTACCGCGCAGGCTCGTAGTTCTGTGGCTGAGACTGCGGTGGTTCCTTCGACGATGGTGATGTCTGGTTATGCGGTGATGTTGCCGGGGCGTACCGTGGTGAACCTGTTGGGTTACCAGTCTACTGAGGGGGAGACGGTGACTGTTGCTTCGCCTCAGGAGAATGTGGGTGCTGCAGGTTCGGGTAGTTTCTATACGCGTAGCTCGAAGTCGCGCGGTGATTCTGCCGGTTCGAAACTGGAGGCGAGCGCTCAGGATAATGGCCCGCTGCCGGAGGGTACCTTGCCGCTGAGTATTGCTCTGCTGGGTTCGGTTGCTTTTGTGGGTACTGCTGTGGCGGTGAATGTGTATCGTCGTCGCCTTGAGGGTGCTGAGGAGCTGGGTGCTGAGTAGTTCAGCTATTTGTTGCTTAGCGCTGTGAGGCGTGGCTCTCTGTAGGGGAGTTTGTTGAGTGGGAGGCGCTCTGTCGGGTGCGTGTTTGGTGGGGCGCCTTCTGTGTGCCCGGATGTTTGACTCTATTGCGCGGTGGTCTGGTGCGCCTTGGGGTGGTGTAAGAATTTCTTTTTGGTGCACTCTGGGGAATATATTTTGACATTCGAATTTTGCGTTATATATATCTCAGTAAAGTAATTAATTCCCTTTTATTTCGGCAATTATTGCGACATAAAGTTTTAGCACGTGAATGCAATGCAACATTAAGTGCAATATCCGTGTTAGGCTAGGGTGTAACCGACGTACTGGTGCGCAAATACTTGGATAGAAACACCGGCTTGTGGTGAGCCTTCCCTAGTCCACGCTTTGCGCCTACATCGATCGAAATGGCGCACATGACTATCACTCGACTTCCGAAACGCATTCATGCTCTTTCGCTTGCAGCCGCTTTAGGTGCAAGCGCTTTTGTGCTTCCTGGCGCCTCCGCAGTAGAGGCTGAAGCAATTAACGTGAATGATTGCCTGGCGGCTCTGGTTAATAGCGAATTTAATTCAAGCTGCCCCTACGAAGACCTCGAAATTGAGGTCGACACCATTGAGATTCAGATTCAGTCCATCAAGGACGGTCAGGCAACCATTAAACTCGCGCCCCTCTATGAGGGCGGCTACGTGGGCGATGCCTCTAGGGTGTACCTGGTAATGCAGTACTACGACGCCACTGGCACGTTGCTTGGATCTGACACTTACGAGCCCTCCGCAATGCAGGTTGAGCGTGCGGATGACGGCTCGATGCTCGTCACCTTTGAGATGCCGCAGATGCCCCAGGAGGGCTACTACTCTATGAGCGTCATGGACCTGACGACGTCCGACGCGGGCTATGGCGAATTCATGATTTCTGAGGGTTCCCTCGTTCCGCACGCTATCCCGATTGAGGATGACTCTGACGAGGTGATGGTGGACAAGAAGGAAAACGCCCACCAGATGCCGACCATTGACGAGCTAAAGACGATGGAAAAGCTCCGTGAAGAGGAGCAGAAGAACCAGCAGGGTGCAGATCAGAAGGGTAGCAAGGATAAGGTTAAGGCTGAGGTGCCTTCCGAGTCTGCTGAAAACCAGAACCCCGAAACCCACACGCAGAAGCTGGAGCAGATTCCCGGTGGATCGACCTCTTCTCGCGATACTCAGACCCTGAGTGCTACGGAACTGAAGGTCGCCTATGCTGAGGTTCGCTCCGATAAGGAAACCAAGCCGGTGACTATCAGTGCAGAGCGTCTGGCCGCGAATGCGGCTGGCTACGACCTGATCGTGGTTGAAACCGATATGAGTGGCAACCATAAGGGTGATGCGCTGTCCATTACACGCATCAGCTCTGATCGCATTGTGAATGGCGCGTTCAAAGAAGAGATTGGCATGCCCGGCTCTCTGCTGAAGACCGGCTCGGTGTACACCGCCTACCTGGTGCGTGCGGACGATACTGAGTATGCGGAAGAAGTTGTCTCGGTGCGATTCAAGGTCAGTGGCGAGGCGACCGGCAACTCAACCTCCTTGACGAAGGATGAGTCGCCCCGCCAGGATGCAAGCGCATCGCTCACGCCCAGCGCCAATGCGGCCGAGGCGACCGGTGCCACTCAGGGTAGCCCCTCCGCTGCTACTAGCGCCGTCTCGACTCGTTCTGATGATACCCAGTCGGGCTCGGGTCAGTCTGCCGCGAGCGCACCCCGCTCCACTCTGGATGCGGTGAGCGCCATGTCCAAGGCAAAGGAAGCGAAGGCTGAGCGTCAGCGTCAGGCTCTGCAGGCTTTGGCTCAGGCACGTACGATAGCTCCGCGTTCGGCTTTTGAACCGACCCGCACCAATCAGATTTCGGCGTACAGTTCGGGTTCTGACCCGGCATCTATCGCTGCTGCCGCGAACTCGGCTGCTTTGACGGATGAAGAAAAGGCGGCGTCGGCAGCTTCTGGTAATGGCAATAAGGGTTTCACCCCCGTGGTTCATTCGGAATCTAATAATCGTTCCGCTACGGTGAACTCGAATACCACCCAGGTGCACTCCAACGCGAATGCTGATCGTCAGGATGGCGTGAAGGCTGTAGCTTCGGCGGCGTCTCCCGCTAGTGAAGAGGTTGCGCAGCACGGTGTAGCTTTCTGGGCTCTTGGAGGCGCCGGTTTGGCGCTGGTGGTTGGTGCCGCATGGATGGCTCACCGCAGGGGAGTCCTCGGCGGCTAACGCCCCTAATCCGTGCTTTTTGACGGCATCGCATAGTATGTTCGTTGTTTCATGAGGAATGCTCGCCCCCGCTATCTGTTGGCGCAGATCGCGGGGGCGAGTCGTGCGTTCAGGGTGTTCAAAAAAACTCTACCCTCGCGTGAATAAACCTTAAGGTTCGTGATAGGGTTGAAATAACCGATAAATAGATGCGAGCTGTTGTCAGGTCTTCTTCACCTGAAATATGAAGCGGAGTATGGTACGACGAATCCGGGTGTATGGCGCACTCGGGGGTCCGCGCGGCACATGAAGAACGGGCAGTAGCACGCACATTTCCATCATGAAAAGACGCATTGCATGAGTATTTATTCAGCGAAGCACCGTATTGTCACCGCAACCGTTTTGGTTGCGGGGCTTCAGTGCGGGCTTGTTGTACCCTCTGTCGCAACGGAAGCGCCCGTCACGACGCACTCTGCCGTGCAAAAAACCGCGACCTTGAACGCGAACCGGGCTGAAGACAATCAGGAGACGCAGGGCGCCGCCTCCATCATCACCATGAAGGCGCAGCTCAAGGATGGTGGCTACCTTCTACGTTGGACGGGTTTCCCTGAAGATCTGGAGGCCTCCAGTGTTCTGGTTGATGTGAACTTCTATGCCCCTTCCGGTGAGTATGGTGGCTCCGTCCTGGAAAGCCCGGCCCTAACTGAGGGGACCAAGGAGGGGGAGTTTCGCCTCCTGATGAGCCCGGCGACGGACTCTAACGTCGTGTACGTGATTGTTCTGGAGGATACCGCGCACGGTGTCTCCTACGAATTCTTTGTGACTGAGCGGGGGAACCGCCTGGTTGAGGCTGCTGACCCGCGCAACGGTAAGGCAAAGCCCACCGAACCTCCGGTCGATATTGAGCGTGAAGAAGCAGAAACTGCTGACGCAACTGTTACCCCAAGTCCCGAGGCGGTAAACCTGCCTTCGCCCACCGCTACGTCGTCCACCGATACGAACGGTGACACGGTTCGCCGTACCGTAGACAACCCGCAGAACAAGGATTCTGGCCAGTACGTTATCTCAGAAGACAATAGCGTGTATGACCCGATGAATCAGCGCAAGGGCAAGGCGCACCTGTCCATTCAGGATTCGCAGGGCGACTCTCAGGATGATACGAAGCCTGTCACGGTCCGTGCCACGAACTTCCCCCAGAATGACAAGGGTTACGACCTGATCGTCATGGAAATCGACTCCAACGGCAACACTGTGGGCGATGCGCTCGCCATTGTGCACGTTGGCCCGGAGTCTATTTCTGCGGGCGCTTTCGAAGCTGTGATTGGCGTGCCCGGCGCGTCCCTGCAGATTGGCAAGACTTACCTGGTGGCGGCTTTTGACGCTGCCGGTGACGGTAACCTTCAGCTCAACACGGTGCGTTTTACGGTGACTCAGGCGTCCTCTGAGGGCGGTGGATCATCGTCCAATTCTTCGTCTGTGAACGAGGAGAAGCCGGTTGCTGTACCTTCCGCGTCTGCCTCTGAGACTGCGGATGCACCCGCTGCGGGTTCTAAGTCTAAGACCCGCGGTATTCAGGCTGATACCGCCATGGCTCCGGGTACTAATGACGCCACGATTTCTGTTCCGCGCGCTGCCGGTAGCTCTGCCACAGCGTCTTCCTCGGCGCTGGGGTACCGCACCGGGGAGGCGCAGCCTGTTGAGGTGGCGACCCCCGAGTCTAATTTGCCCTCGGGTACCGATTCGGCGGCTCAGTCTCGCCGTGCCGCGATTCTGAACGGTTCTTCCTCTCAGGTTCGTACTGATCCCGGATCGCCGAATGGTGTGAAGGCAACGGAGGCGCAGATTACCCGCAACATGGATAAGAGTTCGCCGCTTCTGCCGATTTTGGTGACCCTGGGTGGCGGTCTGATTCTGGGTGCTTTGGGTGTGTCACGTATGCACACCTCGAAGAAGGATTAGTCGCGTAGAAACTGGGGGAGTGGTGGCCCCTGATGATTGTTGTGGCATGCTGGTGTGGGTTAGTTGTATTCCTGTCGGTGTGTTGTGAGATGTTTTGTCATAAAACGGCTCACTTCGTGCATATCTTGAGAAATGTACACACTGTCGATATAGTAAGCCTGTCCTAACAATGTCGATAGTATGGATGCACACCAATGAAGATTTTCACATCTGGCACCCGCCTCTCCAAGGGAGCCTGCGCCCTCGCCGTTGCTGGCGCTGTTGCCCTGCCCCTGGCACCCGTTCTCGCCGAGAACATTAATATCGCAGCCCAGAACGTTGCCGCACAGAATGTCGCTGCAGGCGACCAGGCAACCGCCGGCGCGTCCTTCGGTTGGGGCGTGCGCGCCTCCTTCCTGTCCTACAACGGTATGCCCCGCGAAATGACCGACGGCGCAGCCTGGGACGCAACCGCAAAGCAGTTCACCTTCACCCCGACCTCCACCACCGTCTCAGAAGACGGCAAGCAGGTCACCCTGCAGGCTGCCGGCCGCCTCTGGTTCACCGGCCACTGCGCCGAAGGTCAGGACCCCGAAACCGGTTGCGCCCTGAACCTCACCTTCTCCAACCCCCGCGTGGAACTGAACCTCGCTGACGGCACCGGCTCCCTCTACATGACCGTGCGCACCAAGAACTACGCCTCCGGCAAGTTCGAGGGCCCCATGGAAGTCAAGATGGCGACCCTGAGCACCGGCACCGCTAAGCAGAGCGAGAAGGACGGCGTGGTCAGCATCAGCGGCATCTCCGCGAACCTGACCGCCGACGGTAACCACGCCTTCTCCGACTTCTACAACGAAGGCGCCAGCCTCGACCCGCTGAGCATCTCCTACAACGGTAGCGCAGCTAACACCCCCAAGAGCGCCTACAGCGTCGCCGAGTCCTACAACACCGGCGCGGGCGTGAGCCTGCCCCAGAACACCGCACGTCTGGGTCAGAACCACATCGTGCACGTGGCACCCCCGAGCTTCGGCGGCAACACCACCTACACCGTGCTGACCAGCTCCAACCTGAAGATGACCGACACCGGCGTTCTGAAGGCAATCAAGGGCGTTTTCGCGGTGGATGCTGACGGCAACCGCATGCTCGTCATCGGCAGCGAGACCAACAAGCCCGAGCTGTACACCGTGACCGCTGAGGGTAAGCTCGTCTCCTCCGGTACCTACTCCGACGCAGAGCTCGGCGCCAACACCGTCAAGGCAATCGGCTACAACCCCGCCAACAACACCTGGGGCATCGTCAGCATTGACGGCCAGGGCGGCGGTAAGCTGACCATCATTGACGCATCCGGCAAGGCAACCTCGCAGGCTCTGCCGAAGCCCGACTCTATCGACCCGCAGGTTGTGAACGCCTACTCGCTCGACGAGTACTACGGTGACTCGTTCTCCAACAACACCGTGACCCTCGCACCGCTACCCGACGGCAGCTTCGTGTACGCGCCGTCGACTTCCATCTACGATGCGGCCGGCGAAAAGGTGGTTCAGAAGGGTCACCTGCTGCACATGAGCAGCAACGGCGTGTCCCTGGTGCCGAACTCTTCACCCGCAGGCTATGACACCGCCCTGCCCTCGACCCTGGTCAGCCCCAAGGGCTACATTTACCGTTGGAACAACTGGTACGGCGGTAAGGTGCAGATCCTCAAGTACGAGAACGGCACTTTCAGCGTGGTCCGCGAGTCCGCAACTCTTGAGGGCTTCGAGAAGACCGAGGTCGCCACCATGTTCCTGACCCGTGCGGGCAACGTGGTTGTGGTGGACGCATCCGGCTCCCGCCTGGTGTTCATGGACGACACCCTGAACAAGGTGAACGAGGTGGTTCTTTCCTCGATGCGCAAGACCGACAAGAGCGGCGGCTACAACGCTCTCGAACTGCCCAACGGCGATATTATCTACCCGACCAGCTTCGAGAACCCGAACACCTACGAGGATCAGCTGTGGCTGAACCGCCTGGCAGCGAACTCGGCACCGACCCCGGCACCCGAGCCCACTAAGTCTGCTGAGCCTACCGTCGCTCCCACCGTAGCTCCGACCGTGGCACCGACTGCTGAGCCGACTGTCGCGCCTTCTGCTGAGCCTACCGTGACTGCAGAGCCGACTGTTGCTCCGACCGAGGCACCGACCGCAGAGCCCACTAAGTCCGCTGAGCCGACCGTTGCGCCCACCGAGGTACCCTCTGCTGAGCCGACCGTTGCTCCCACCGCGGAGCCCACCGTGGCACCGACTGTCGCGCCTTCTGCTGAGCCCTCGGCAACCGCAGAACCCACCAAGACCGCAGAACCCACCGCGGAGCCTTCGGCAACGGCTGAGCCCACCAAGACTGCAGAACCGACTGCTGAGCCCACCAAGACTGCAGAACCCACCGTAGCGCCTTCGGAAGAGCCCACCTCGCCGTCTCTGCCGACCGCGTCCGTGGCGCCTTCTGTTGCCCCGAGTGCTTCTGCAATTCCGAGTGCATCTGTGAGCGCATCCCCGACCGCGGTTCCGAGCGTTCCCGCCGTGACCCCCTCGGTGAGCGCCTCTGCATCGGCGTCTGCTAGTGCATCTGCTTCTTCGAGCGTTTCTGCAAGTGCATCGAGCTCCGCAAGCAGCTCCAGCAGTGCATCGGTGACCGCATCGGCTAGCGAGTCTGCATCTGCGAGTGCATCCGCGTCCGCGAGCGCTTCTGCAAGCGAGTCTGCATCCGCAAGCGCTTCTGCTTCTGAGAGCAGCACCGCTGACCAGAACGCAGCCGGCCACAAGGGCGGCTCCAACGGCGGTTCTGATGCTGGCTCTGGTGCCTCCGACAACTTGGGTGTGAGCGGCTCCAATGGCGGCTCCTCTAACGGTGGTTCTTCCGCAGGTGGTTCCTCAACCTCCGGTAGCTCCTCCTCGAAGCTGGCACAGACCGGCGCATCCGGCGCTATGTTCGCCGCAGCAGCTGGTGCTATCACCCTGGCTGCAGGTACCGCACTGGTCGTGGCTCGCCGCCGCAAGAGCTAAGATTTAGCCTTCGTGCAACACCCCGCTTCGCCACTCGTGTTCATGAGTGGGGGAGCGGGGTGTTCCTTTCATACAATGGAAATATGACTATTCTGAATGTAATCGCAACCTCGCACGGCACCGACTCGGTCGCCGGTCGCGAGGCTATCACGCTGATTCGTGAGCAGATTAAGTTCCTGCTTGCCCAGCGTAACGACGGCGTGGAGTACCGTATCCACGCCGCATATGTGGATGTGGAATCTCCCAGCGTTGATGATGCCGCAGCCTCTCTGCCCAATGATGAGCCCTGCGTTATTGTGCCGATTCTGCTGTCGACTGGCTTCCACACTCAGGTGGATTTGCGCCGTGCCGCACGCAATAGCGGTATTGAGCGTATTAGTATTGGTGAGTCTCTGGGCCCGGATGCGCGCCTTGCCGCGCTGACCCGCGCCCGTTTGGAGGAAGCTGGCTGGACTCCCGGCGACGGCCCTGTGGTTCAGGGTGCTGCCGGTTCTTCTCGTGCTGATGGTCGTGCGGACATGAGCCGTGCCGCTGAGCTGCTGGCTGAGGAACTGAACACCCCGGTGCATCACGGCTTCGTTGCCGCGATTGATCCGAAGTTCCACGAGGTGGTTGCTGAGCATCAGCCTAAGTTTGCCGCGACCTACCTGCTGGCGGAGGGGTTCTTCGCCGGTAAGATGCGCCGTGATGCTGAGTCGACCGGTGTGCCGGTGAAGGTTGCCGCGCCGCTGGTGAACGCGCAGGGTGGCGCTTCTGCTGCCGTGGTGGCGGAGTGCTTTATTGACCGCATGGATGCCGCTATTGCGCAGCTGGATGCCGCCTAGATGACTTAAAATCAGGCTAGTGCGCTCGCTGTTCACTCGCCTGATGAGAGGCTTCTGAAAACCCATACAAAAAACCTCGGGACGTTATGTTCCCGAGGTTTTTGTGTTGCTGTGTTTGAGAGCCGTAGACGGCTGAGTGCTTAGGCGGTCTTGAGGTAGACGTCGCCGTCGCGGACCTCTACGGGGTAGACCTTGATGGAGTAGGAGGGGTCAGAGACGCACTCGCCGGTGGTCAGGTCGTAGACCTCCTTGTAGAGGGGGGAGGTGATGGTGGGGTTGCCGTTCTTTTCACCGACGATGCCGCGTGCGAGAACCAGCGCCTGGCTGTGCGGGTCGAGGTGGTCGCTGGCGAAGATGCCGTGCTTGGTCTTGTAGATGGCGTACTGGTAGCCGTCGACCAGGGCGACTTCACCCCAGTTTTCTTCGAGGTCAGATTCAGCGCAGATGCGTACCCAGTTCTCAGCCATGGGGGTTTCCTTTCGAAGTGGTGGTCTGCGCCGCGCGGGGTGCAGGACACAATAGCGGTTCGTGTGTTCTTTGTTTGGAGTTTACCTTATGAAACCCACATTTGGAAATGGGGCACGCGGAGGGTGCTAAAGGTTATTTTTACCCTAAAAGATGATCTCAAATTTCATAGATTAGCCTTACCTAAATTAAGTTTAGATAAGGTAAGAATGCCCTATTTCAGCCCGGTATTCCGCGGATTTTTTGGAAAATTTTCCCAAAAAATACGGATTTTCGATACTTCAACCCCGCGCTAGAGTGTACGATAAAAGTCGTAGTTTAAAACGCCTTTTGACTGCCTGAAGAAAACAACATAATCCCACACAAAAATGTTTCGTAATTTTCAGATGCATTCTAAAGAAGCGGGCGCTCCAACTACTCGGTACGCATCAGGTACGAGCCCAACGGTACGGAAACTAGGAGTTCCAATGCCGGGCACGATCCAGCCGCACACTGAGGGTAGATAAGTGCCATGAACTACCTGCATTACAACTAGGAAGGAAAATCCATGTCGCACACCCCCCGCAACATTCTCGTTGTCGGCGCAGGCCCCGCTGCGTGGCGTTTTGTACGCGCGTACCACGAAGGCGCTGAAGCTGCCGGTCGCGCAGCGGACACCATCACCGTCCTCAACGATGAGCCCTACATCCCCTACGACCGCGTTGCTATCGAGAAGATTTTCAAGGACACCGAGAAGGACCTGACCCTCGGTGACCCCGAACTGTGGAATGCAGAGAACATCAACCTGGTCAACAACTGCCGCGCAGAGAAGCTTGACCGCACCCGCCGCGTCGTCACCGACACCGAGGGCAACGAGTACCCCTACGACGTGCTGGTCTTCGCAACCGGTTCCCGCGCGGTTCGCATCCCCATTCTTAACTCGGACGCCGCACACGTCTTCCGCACCATTGACGACGTGAAGAACATGGTCTCCGAGGTCAAGCGCCTGCAGGACACCCTCGGCCGCGCACCCCGCGGTATCGTCGTCGGTGGCGGTCTGCTCGGCCTCGAAGCAGCTGAGGGTCTGAAGGACCTGGGCGCAGAGCCCACCATCCTGGACGTGGCACCCTGGCTGCTCTCCGTTGAGGTTGACCAGGGCGGCGGTTACGCCGTGAACGCCCAGATCAAGGCAACCGGCATTGAGATTGAGACCGGCGTGTACATCTCCGGCATCAACAAGGATGCTGACGGCAACGTCGTCTCCGTCTCCATCGCAGATTCTCCCTCTGAGGATGCAGAAATCCGCACCCTGCCCGCCGACATGGTGGTCTTCGGTGCCGGTATTCGCCCCAACGACGAGCTGGCACGCGACGCCGACCTGGCACTGGGCGAGCGCGGCGGTATTCTCGTCAACGACGCATGCCACTCCTCCGACGAGCACATTTGGGCTATCGGTGAGGTCGCCTGCGTACTGGGCCGTACCTGGGGTCTGGTTGCACCGGCTAACGCTATGGCTGACGCTGTGGCAGCTAACCTGCTCAACGACAACGAAGAAGCTCAGGTTGAAGAGTTCGACATTGCAACCAAGCTGAAGTTCTCCGGCGTTCAGGTGGCTGGCTTCGGTGACCGCCGCGGCACCACCGAGGGTTGCCTCGAGGTTCTGTTCGCAGATCCCGCACGCGGCATGTACCAGAAGATTGTGACCAGCGGCGACGCAAAGACCCTGCTGGGTGGCGTGTTCGTTGGTGACACCGCTCCCTTCGACTCTCTGAAGCCCCTGCTCGGTCGCGAACTGCCCGCTGAGCCGAACGTTTACCTGACCGCAGCTGGCGGCGGCGACGGCATCCCCGACACCGAACTGCCCGACGACGCAATCCTGTGTTCCTGCAACAACATCAGCTTCGGTGCTGTCCGCGAGGCTATCGTTGACGGCAACCACGATGTTGCATCCCTGAAGTCCTGCACCACCGCGGGTACCCAGTGTGGTTCCTGTGTTCCGATGCTGCAGAAGACTCTGGAGCAGCAGATGAAGAAGATGGGTCTGACCGTCTCCAAGGCACTGTGTGAGCACTTCGACTTCTCCCGTGCAGAGCTGGCTGAGGCTGTGCGCCTGACCAGCCTGGACGACTTCGACTCCGTGCTGGCACGCTTCGGCCGCGGTGGCGACGGCTGTGCTATCTGTAAGCCGACCGTTGCGTCGATTCTCTCCTCCTTCCGCAACTCCTACGTCCTGGATGCAGGCCGCGGTGGTATTCAGGAGACCAACGACCGTGCGCTGGCGAACATGCAGAAGAACGGTACCTACTCCGTCGTTCCGCGTATTCCTGCAGGTGAGATTCCCGCTAAGAAGCTGGGCGTCATCGCAGAGGTCGCTGAAGAGTTCGGTCTGTACGTGAAGATCACCGGTGCACAGCGTATCGGTATGTTCGGTGCTCGCCTGGAGCAGCTGCCCTACATTTGGGAGCGCCTGGTGGATGCCGGCTTCGAGTCCGGTCAGGCATACGGTAAGTCCCTGCGTAACGTGAAGTCCTGCATGGGTTCGACCTGGTGCCGCTTCGGCGTTCAGGACTCGACCGGCATGGCAGTCAAGCTCGAGAACCGTTACCGCGGCCTGCGTTCCCCGCACAAGTTCAAGTTCGGTGTCTCCGGTTGTAACCGTGAATGTGCTGAGGCACAGGGCAAGGACGTTGGTCTGATCGCAACCACCAACGGCTGGAACCTGTACCTGGGCGGTAACGGTGGTGCGAACCCCGCTCACGGTCGCCTCTTCGTCAAGGATGCTTCCAGCGAGGATATCATCCGCTACATCGACCGCTACCTGATGTACTACATCCGTACCGCAGACAAGCTGCAGCGTACCGCTCGCTGGCTTGAGGATCTGGATGAGGAGCACGGCGACGGTCTGGCCCACCTGCAGTCCGTCCTCATTGAGGACTCCCTGGGTGTGTGCGAGGACCTGGAGCGCGACATGCAGCGTCACGTTGACTCCTACGAGGACGAGTGGGCAGCAACCCTGAAGGACGAGCGCCGCCTGCGCCGCTTCCGTGCCTTCATCAACGAGCCCAACGGTAGCGACGAGGGTTCGCACCTGTACGTGCTGGAGCGCGAGCAGATTCGCCCCGCAACCCCCGAGGAAATTGCGGCGGCAGAAGCTGGCGAGTCCAACACTGTCCTGCTGACCGGTGCCAAGATTCCCGTGGGTAAGCCCAGTGACCTCAACCCGGTCCCGGCAGCATAGTATGTGCCCGAGGATTCCTCCGTTCCCGCCCCGCGAGTTCGCCACTATTGACGAGGTGCTCGCGGGCGGGGCGCCCGGGCACAGCCTGGACGATAGCGTGACGGAACGCGGCATTCTTCTGCCCGGCGAGCCCGCTGAGAACCCCGGCAAGGTCTACATTGTGGGCGGCGGCCCCGGTGCCGCTGACCTGCTGACCCTGCGTGCGGCACGTGCCCTGAGCGAGGCAGACGTGGTCCTTCTGGATCACTTGGCTCCGCAGGAGTACGGCGAGTACGCACCGAACGCCCTCATCGTTGATGTGGGCAAGGTTCCCGGTAAGCACGCTGTTCCGCAGTCCCGCATTCAGCAGCTCATGATTGATTACGCGCTCTCGGGTAAGACCGTGGTGCGTTTGAAGGGTGGCGACCCGTACGTGTACGGTCGCGGCGCTGAAGAGCTGGATGCGTGCATTGCCGCCGGCCTGGAGGCTGAGGTTATCCCCGGCATTACCAGCGCTATTGCGGTTCCTGCGCGTGCGGCTATTCCGGTGACCCTGCGTAAGGTGTCCTCGATTTTCACCGTCATTTCTGGTCATTCCGGCCTGTCGGAAACCGAAGTGTCGGCTGTTGAGGCGACCCTGCGCGCCCAGGGCACCGTGGTGCTGCTGATGGGCGTTCGTACCCTGCCCGATACGGTGGCGTCTCTGCTCTCTCGTGGGATTGAGGCTGACACGCCGCTGGCAACCATTGAGAACGGTTTCTCTGAGAAGGAGCGCGTGACTGTCACGACCCTTGAGAACGCTCAGGCAGATTGCGCATCGGTTAGGGCGCCGGCTATTACCGTCATCGGTGAGGTCGTGCATTATGCTCGCGATAATCAGAACCGCTTTGTGAGCGAGGTTCACGAGCGTCTGCGTGAGCGTTCCACCTCCTAGAGGCGGTGCGCCAGATAGTATTGCGCAGCCCCGCATCCTTGGTTTTCCTAGTTGCCGAGGAGCGGGGCTGTTGCTGTACCGGGTTATATTGCTGCGCCGGAACGCCGCGGCACAAAAACATACGAAAGCGGGGTGGGTATCAGTTGATACCCGCCCCGCTTTCGTCAGGGGTGCTGCGCTCAAATCCTAATCTTGGAGCTTAGAGTCTCAAATCCTAGAGCCTCAGAGCCTAGACCTTGAAGTCGCTGCTGCTACCGGAGCTAGAGCCACCGGAGCTGCCGGAGCCGCCACCGCTGGACTTGCTTGCCGAAGCCGATGAGGAGGGGCCCTCAAAGACCTTGCGGAATTGGTCGCTGTACTGGGACACGAAGTACTCGCGGCTGGTCACGCGCCACTTGCCCTCGGCGTACACCACATAGATAACGACATCCAGGGTGCTTGCCTTCTGAACCTCACCGGTGCCCTTCTGGTAGATGGTGTATTCCTTGACGACATCCCGGCAGGGGAACGCCACAACAGCCAAATCGGAAGAGGCGAGAGCCTTCCCGTCCGTATCGTCACGGATGCTCAGCTTGCTCTCGTAGTCCTTAGTCCAACCGCCCGCGGCGTAGAGCTTAGCAATAGCCTTCAGATTGTTGACCAGACCGCTGTCAGCGCCGTGGACCAGACCCTTGAGGTACTGCAGATCGCCGCTGTACATCGCGGCAATGTACGCGCTCTGGTAAGCGGCCAGGGTCTTGTAGGCGCCCTCGAGACTGACGGTACGCTGAGCCACCGTATCAATGACCGGAATCGGAACGTTCTTCGCGGGGGAGGTGTCGGTCGGCTCAATATAGTGCGCAATGGCGGGCTTGTACTCGTACTTGACGTCGCCAATGTACTTCTTATAGTCCTTCAAGAACTCGTCGGACGGAATAATCTTCGCGTTGTTATGGCTGGACGAGGATGAAGACGAAGCGGATGCCGAAGCCGAGGCAGACTCAGAAGGCGAAGCCGAAGCTGAGGGGGAGGCGGAGGCGCTCGGGGAGCCGGAGAAAGTATCGCCGGTACCGGTGGGGCGAATATCCTTGTTGAAAGCGCATCCGGCTAGAGCCAAAGCACCGGCGGTCAGACCGCCAAAAAGAACGGCGCGGCGGGTCAATCCGTTTCGGTCGTTAGCAGAGAAGCTGGCGTGTGCACTCGGCCGGAAGGACATGGTATCTCCTGAAAGTGGTTGATTGAGGTAGCTCGCTTCACAACGCTGTGATGCGCACGAAAGGATCTGCCTCATCGTTTTTGTATGGTGCGCGGTACAGGGGGGTACCGGGATACGGGTGTGCCGGAGCGTGAACTGCGGCGGTATGAAGTATCCACTTCTTACTATAGAAGACTGGTTTTAAAACTTCGTCAAAAAACCCTGGACATTGTCTTTAAGACGTAATAACCCAAAGTCGGTGAGGTGCAGGGGAAACTGTGCCTCAACGACTTTGGGCTAGTGCGTATGAAATTGATGAAACGGGGCTAGTTTAGACCTTGCCGGATTTAGACCTTAGTGGAGCCGCGACCCGAGGACGAAGAACCGCTAGAACCGGCAGAACTGGAACCTCCGGAGCCAGAAGAGGTGGAAGAGCCCTTGCCACCATTCAGACGCTCGTTCAGATAATCGTTGCCGATTCGCCACCACTTACCCTCGGTGTAGAGCATCACGTGCGGAATGGCTACCTGAGTAATCGCCGGTATCTTGCGTTCGGTGCCGTCCGGCTGATGGATGGCGGTGGCAGAATACTTGGCGTCCATCATGATTTCTACGTAGCCGTCACCGTTCTTCAGGGCGGTTCGAGGCTCCGTATTCCGCATGGAAATGCTGCACGTGAAGTCCATGTACCAGCCGTTCTGCTCATACAGTTCCTTGACTGCTTTAACCTCGTCGATGGCGCTCTTGTCTGCCGGGTAGGTCAGCTCAATAGCCTGATCTGCATAGTGGCCATCCTTGAGTGCGGTGATCTGAGCACTGTAGTAGGCACGCAACGTCTCGTAGGCGCCCTGGAAGGTCGGTTCTTCACGGTGCGGAACGGTCTTGAGGGGCTTAGGTACGTTCTTCGCAGGGGAAGAATCCGTTGCGGGCTGGTACTCGCCCATGTATTCGCCGGTCAGCTTCAGAGGGCCGGGGTACTTTTCCCAACCCTCAACGAGTGCATCCTCAGATACGGGTACGCGTGCCGCGCTGGACGAGCTGCTCTTAGCGCTTGCCGAAGCGGTTGCCGAGGAAGTAGCGGTAGCAGACGGCGAACTAGACGCAGAAGCGGAAGCGCTCGCGGAAGGGGTGGGGGAGCCGACCTTCGCTTTTGCCTCTTCGCTCAGCGGGCGAATATCGGAGGCGCAACCGGCCATGAGGGAAACCGCGCCACCGAGCAGTAGGGCGCGGCGGCTCATAAGGCGGGAAACGGCGGAACGGGTGCTCGAAGAGGGTGAGAGCATCGGTGAACTCCTTGATTGTTTCCGAGGCGGGCTCGGGGCACCCGGCGGCGGGTGCGTGGTTGTATGGCGTGTTGGGTGAGGTCGTGAAAGGGGGTAAAACTTTGGGCAAATGCCGCGGTTTCAGCCCACATCCGGAAGTGACCTCGGGTGCGTACATGTTGCTGGTGGAGCGAACGGATACGCTATGAACTCATCGTTGAGACTCCTGTGTTCACACCCCGGTGAGAGGGTAGGTAATACTATCGAATCATCATTGATGTGTTGCACGATTCATTTTAGACTATTTTGAGCTCAAAATGCACGAAAAAGTACCTTAGTAATCTCTGTGAGTCTATGGATCACTCAAGATATCAATCACCGTAAAGTATTGTGACCATGTTCTATTGATGGGGGGCTATTTGATGGGGGTGGGTGCTTCGGCGAGAGGTGGCGCGCATGTTAAATTAAGTGATTTCAATCATATTTATGACTTGGGAAATAAAAGAGCTGTGCCTCGGTGTTTGCAAAAGATAGGGGAGGGGAGAGGGGTTGGTTCAACCTTCTGGTGGCAAGGAGGCCTTCAGTCGTTCAGAAGAAATACCCGATTCAATAAGGGGAAACCCGCTCGACAATCCCCAATTATGCACTCTATTCACCCGCTATGCATTGCTGAATCATTCAGAAAAACCGGTTCCCACACGGGAAGCGGAGGGGGTGAAAACGTGCAGAGGTGAATATCTAGTGGAATTACATTGGTGTTCACCCCATATCTTGTGGTTACACTGACTGCAATCCCATGGGTTCCCTTGAAAAAATCGAAACCCACTTAAAGCAACACTGGGGGAATGTAAAAACATACATCCTTAAACACGCCCGAGTGCAGGGTGAGGCAAGACCCCTTAAACCCCCTACTCGCTCTAAATATCGCCGAACGAAGAACCATTCTGTTTTACGCCCCCGGCATCGGCACATCTGAAAAGTACTGTTCAAACCCACACCCCGCGGGGTTGCATACAGACACAAAAGCCACATAAACTATTAGTGTTTGCAACGACCCGGCCATCACCGGCGAGCAATTCGGAAGAACGGACCGCACCTGCGGGCACCCGCCAATCGCTGCGGCGAGGGTGTCTTAGCGGAAGAGATGTAGTCCCAGTAGAACCGGACGGTTAAGCCCGATATAGCTGTAATAAGCGACTGATACCCGCCCAACGCGCCGCTCTTCCGGTGGCTAGGTATCGCGGACACGCGACGCCACGTAGCCCCGGGAGGGTTCGGTGCGTTGAGCTGTTAAATCAGTAAGCAAGGTGGTACCGCGCCGCATCCCGACCCCGGCACAACCCGGGCAAGTCAGCGATGCCCAGGCGTCCTTGCACCCGTCATGTCAATCCTCACCCGCTGAAACGGTGGGACGACGAGTGCTACGTACCCTGTCGCCCTGCCTCTCAGCGTTGAGAACAACAGATAAGGGCGCACAAACACATGTCCCATGTTTACCCCAAGGCGAGTGCCTTTGAAGCCGCAGGAAGCGGCGTCACCGCATCGCCCAAGTTCCCCGCACTCGAAGAGGCAGTCCTCGACTACTGGAAGAAGGACAACACCTTCTCCGCATCCGTCGAGAACCGCCCCGCAGGCGAAAACGGTGAAAACGAATTCGTCTTCTACGACGGCCCTCCCTTCGCTAACGGCCTGCCCCACTACGGCCACCTGCTCACCGGCTACGCCAAGGACCTCGTTGCACGCTACCAGACCCAGCGTGGCCACAAGGTAGAACGCCGCTTCGGCTGGGACACCCACGGCCTGCCCGCAGAACTCGAGGCAATGAAGCAGCTCGGCATGACCGACAAGCGCGAAATCCTCGAAATGGGCATCGACAACTTCAACGACGCTGCCCGCGCATCCGTGCTCAAGTACACCAACGAGTGGGAAAAGTACGTCACCCGCCAGGCACGCTGGGTCGACTTCGAAAACGACTACAAGACCCTGAACGTCGAGTACATGGAGTCCGTCATCTGGGCGTTCAAGCGCCTCTACGACAAGGGCCTGACCTACCAGGGCTTCCGCGTGCTGCCCTACTGCTGGAAGGACGAGACCCCCCTCTCCAACCACGAGCTGCGCATGGACGACGACGTGTACAAGGACCGCCAGGACCAGACCGTCACCGTCGCATTCCGCCTCACCGCAGACACCGCCCTCGGCGCTGACGAGAAGGTCGCCGCAGAACTCGACGGCGTCGAAGCACTCGCATGGACCACCACCCCCTGGACCCTGCCCACCAACCAGGCGCTCGCCGTCGGACCCGAGATTGAATACTCCGTCGTACCCGGCGCAGGCAAGTTCGAGGGCCGCTCCTTCCTGATTGCCTCCGAGCTGCTCGGCTCCTACGCCAAGGACCTCGGCTACGAAGGCGACCAGCCCGAAAAGGACGCAGACGTAGCCGTCACCGCACGCTACACCGGCTCCCAGCTCGAGCACGTGCGCTACACCCCGCTCTGGGACTACTTTGCAGACACCGAAAAGTGGGGCACCGAAACCTCCTGGCAGATTCTCGTCGCCGACTACGTCACCACCGGTGACGGTACCGGCATCGTCCACCAGGCACCCGCCTACGGTGAAGACGACCAGAAGGTCTGTGAAGGCTACGGCATCCCCGTGATTCTCTCCCTCGACGAAGGCGCAAAGTTCCTGAACCTCTTCGCCGAGCCCACCGCCTCCGGCTCCACCGCCCTGGCTGAGATTGCAGGCGTGCAGGCATTCGACGCGAACCGCACTATCATCAACGCCCTCAAGGCAGACGATGTGCTGATCCGCGAGAAGTCCTACGTGCACTCCTACCCGCACTGCTGGCGCTGCCGCACCCCGCTCATCTACCGTGCAATCACCTCCTGGTACGTGAAGGTCACCGACTTCAAGGACCGCATGTACGAGCTGAACAAGCAGATCAACTGGATCCCGGAAAACGTGAAGTACGGCCAGTTCGGCAAGTGGGTTGAGAACGCACGCGACTGGTCCATCTCCCGTAATCGCTTCTGGGGCTCCCCGATCCCCGTGTGGGTTTCGGACGACCCGAACTACCCGCGCATGGACGTGTACGGCTCCCTCGAAGAGCTCAAGGCAGACTTCGGCCGCCTGCCCCTGAACAAGGACGGCGAACCCGACCTGCACCGCCCGTACATTGACGAGCTGACCCGCCCGAACCCGGACGACCCGACCGGTAAGTCCACCATGCGCCGCGTGGAAGACGTGCTCGACGTCTGGTTCGACTCCGGCTCCATGCCCTACGCACAGGTACACTACCCCTTCGAGAACCAGGAATGGTTCGAGAACCACTACCCGGCAGACTTCATCGTCGAGTACATCGGTCAGACCCGCGGCTGGTTCTACGTGCTGCACGTACTGGCAACCGCGCTCTTCGACCGCCCCGCGTTCAAGAACGTCATCAGCCACGGTATTGTGCTCGGCTCGGACGGTCAGAAGATGTCCAAGTCCCTGCGTAACTACCCGGACGTCTCCGAGGTCCTCGACCGCGACGGCTCCGACGCGATGCGCTGGTTCCTGATGTCCTCCCCGATCCTGCGCGGCGGCAACCTGATCGTGACCGAGCAGGGCATCCGCGAGGGTGTTCGCCAGGTCATGCTGCCGTTGTGGAACGTATACCACTTCTTCGCCCTGTACGCTAACGCCGCCAACAACGGCGAAGGCTACAGCGCAAAGCTCAAGTACGACTCGCAGCACGTGATGGACCGCTTCATCCTCGGCAAGACCCGCGAACTCATCGAGCAGGTCACCGCAGCGATGGACTCCTACGACATCTGGAACGCCTGCGAATCCCTGCGCCAGTACGCCGACGCACTGACCAACTGGTACGTGCGCCGCTCCCGCGAGCGCTTCTTCAACGAAGACACCGACGCATTCGACACCCTCTACACCGCACTGGTGACCGTGTCGAAGGTCGCCGCGTCCCTGCTGCCGCTCAGCAGCGAGGAAATCTACCGCGGCCTCACCGGTGAACGCTCCGTGCACCTGGCTGACTGGCCCGAGGCATCCGCTTTCGCTGATGAGTCCGACCTGCTGGCTCTCATGCAGACCGTGCGTGAGGTCTGCTCCGCCGGTTCGGCACTGCGCAAGGAAAAGAAGATCCGCGTGCGCCAGCCGCTGCAGAAGATGACCGTGGCAATCGCACCCGAGCAGTTCGCAGCCCTGGGTACCGCTTTCGGTGAGAAGGGCGCGGAGTACTTCGCGAACATCGTCGAGGACGAGCTGAACCTGCGCCAGGTGGAGCTGGTCAGCGCCGACACCGTCGACCCCGCCGACTACGGTATCTCCCAGCAGCTGAAGGTTAACGCACGTGCGGCAGGTCCGCGCCTGGGCAAGCAGGTGCAGGTTGCCATTAAGGCATCCAAGTCCGGTGACTGGACCGTGACCGAGGACGGTACCGTCCTGGTCGGCGTGGCAGCTCTGGACGGCGGCCTGGCCCTGGAAGAGGGCGAATACGAGCTGGCAACCGTGGTTGCCGCTGACGCTGAGGGTGCTGAGCACACTGCGGCTGCGGTTCTGCCCGGTGGCTTCCTTGTCCTCAACATTGAGCTGACCGACGAGCTGGTTGCCGAGGGTATCGCCCGCGACACCATCCGCGCTATTCAGCAGGCTCGTAAGGACGCCGACCTGAACGTTGCGGACCGCATCAACCTGAGCATCGCGGCACCGGAGGAAACTCTGGCAGCTCTGCGCACCAACGAAGCACTGGTGACCGGCGAAACCCTCGCCGTGTCCCTACAGCTGAGCGAAGCAGCCGAGCTGAGCATTAGCGTAGCCAAGGCATAAAACGCCTGAACCGTACGGCCGTCCCGCCCCCTTGAATGGGCGGGGCGGCCCGTCGTCTATCCCGCCGCACGGTTATCCCGCCGCCCGGTGGGCCCCTGCCGGCACCGGCCGGCTATCCCAGTGAGGAGAACAATGAGCGAGAAGAATTACCCCGCAATTCCCGACCCCGAGGGCGTGGAGCGGGTCTACGGTGAACTGCTGGCGCGAGCACCCGAAAACAAGATGGCGCCGCGTCTGGACGCTGTGGCGCGCGCCGTCGAAATCCTCGGCGACGTGCACCGTGCCGCGCCGGTCATCCACATCACCGGCACGAACGGCAAGACCAGCACCGCCCGCATGATCGAGGCGCTGCTGCTCGGCCACGACCTGCGCGTGGGCCGCTTTACCAGCCCGCACCTCGAAAGCGTCACCGAGCGTATCTGCATTAACGGTGCACCCGTACCGGATGCCACCTTCGTGCGTATTTGGGAGGAAATCGCCCCCTACCTGCAGATTGTGGACGCGGAGATGATCTCCCGCGGCGAGCCCGCCCTCACCTTCTTCGAGTCCGTTACCGTGCTCGCCTTCGCGATTTTCGCGGACGAGCCGGTGGACGTGGTGGTGCTCGAGGTCGGTATCGGCGGCACCTGGGACTCCACGAACGTTGCCGACGGCGTGGTTTCCGTGGTCACCCCGATCGGTCTGGACCACACCGACATGCTGGGCGAAACCCTCGCCGAGATCGCGACCGAAAAGTCCGGCATCATCAAGCCCGGCGGCTTCCTGATTTCTGCCGCACAGGACCCTGAAGCGGCGGACGTGTTGCTCGCTTCCGCCCGCGAGAAGGAAGCATCCTTCGCCTTTGAGGGCGTGGAGTTCGGCATTGTCTCCCGCGAGCTTGCGGTCGGCGGTCAGCTACTGACCCTGCGCGGCCTGGCTGGGGAGTACCCGGATGTGCCGCTGTCCCTGCACGGTGCGCATCAGGCGCAGAACGCCGTGGTGGCTCTTGCCGCCGTGGAGGCGTTCTTCGGCGGTCAGCGTCAGCTGCCCGAGGACGTGGTGCGTACCGCGTTTGAGACGGTGCGCTCGCCGGGCCGTCTGGAGGTTGTGCGCACCGAGCCGCTGACCATCCTGGATGCGGGCCACAACCCGCACGGTGTGCGTGCGTCTGCGGCTGCGCTGACTGAGGCGTTCAAGCTGTCGCACCTGCATTCCGTGGTCGGTATTTTGGGTGAGAAGGATGCTCTGGGCATGTTTGAGACCATGCGCGAAGAGTACGTGGATGCTTCTGACGGCACGTTCCGCCTGTACTTGGCGGCGTCGGATTCGCCGCGTGCGATTGCGCCGGAGCGTCTGCACGAGCTGGCGCTGGACGCGGGTCTGGACGAAGACTCGATTGAGGTGTTTGAGCACCTGGACGAGGCGATTGCCACCGCCATGGAGAACGCACTCTTTGAGCAGGAGTCGGCGGGCGTGCTGATTACCGGTTCGATTACGGTCATTGGTGAGGCGCGTACCCTGCTGGCGGCGCATGAGGAGGCGAAGACCCCCGGCGCTGAGGCTGAAGAGCTGCCGGATGAGCTGGGCGCCGAGGGTGCCTATGCGGGTTCTGCGGGTGCGGTGTCGGCTTCGACTCTGGCTGCCGCGGCGGCTGCGGCTGCCTCTGCTGAGCCGGATGAGCTGCTGGACGGCATCATGGCTGAGCTGGGTGGCGAGTCTGCGGCGGGTTCTTCGCTGGAGGATTCGCTGGGTCTGCCGCTGGGCGATTCGTACACCGATGATTTCTTCGGTGACGACGAAGACTCGGACAACTAAAGCGACCTGTTGAGGCTATCGACATGAGGCGGGGTGCCGCCCCCTAGTTGGTTTTACCGGCTGGGGGAGTGGCGCCCCGCCTTTTCGTGTCTCTGCCCTCGTGCTTTGCCCTCATAGTCCCACTCGAACGCATGATTTCTCACGTGTTCCCATGGGCTCTCACCTAACCCCAATCGCGCGAGTTTGACCGGCATCATCCGCCCTCACCCACCCAAAAATCGAAAAGAACGAAAATTTGTGGGCACCGGGCCCCAAAACCGGGCGCGCCTTGGCGTCACGGTGCTATATTCGCTGAGGCGCCGGCCCCAACGTCTGAGGCCGCACCAACACACCCGCACACATACGCATACCAGCGACGGTATGCCACATAGTGAAAGGCACCCATCATGCCCGCACCCTTCACCGATTTGATTGGCACCGATTCGTTCACCGAGGCCCTGCGCCAGGAGAACCTCGCCACCTGGCTTGCCGCCACGAATCACCGTTTTGTTGCTGAGCTTTTTGACGGCTCGATTGCCCCGCAGGTCATGGCGGGGTACCTGGTGCAGGACTACCGCTTCCTCGATACCTTCCTCGCCCTGATTGGTGGCGCGATTGCTAACGCTGATACTCTCGCGGGTCGTCTGCGCCTTTCCGAGTTCGCGGGCGAGATTGCGGGGGACGAGAACACCTACTTCCTGCGTTGTTTTGAGACTCTGGGCGTGACTGAGCATCAGCGTAACTCCATGCCCGATACGGAGGCGACCACCGGCTTCAAGCGTCTCTTCCTCGACGCGGCGGCAAGCGGCAGCTACGCGGCGATCCTGTCGGTGCTGGTGGTTTGCGAGGGGCTGTACCTGGATTGGGCGTCGAAGGCTCCCGCCAAGCGTCCCGAATCTTTTGTGCACCACGAGTGGATTACCCTGCACGACTACCCGGAGTTCCGTGAGCTGGTTGATTTCCTGCGCCGCGAACTGGACCGTGTGGGCCCGTCGGATGCGCAACGTGCCCGCGAGTTCTTTAGCCGCGCGGTGGAGCTGGAGCAGCTGTTCTTTGACGAGTCGTACACCCACCCGCTGCCCTAAGTGATACCCTTGATGAAACCCTCGGAAGGTTCCGCCCGCCGCTGAATTGCGAGCGCCTCCCGGGGGTTTTCGCGTGCTGAAGACGCACTGAAAGCGCCTCGAAAACACCCAGAAAGTACCTTGAAAATGCGCCCACCTGTGTAAAATAGCACGTCATAAAACGGAACATATAGGCTGATGGCGTGCCATTTGGCGGTGTGAGAGGCTAGGATAAATGGGGTACCGCTTCCGGGGTGCTGGCTATGCCGCGCCGGTACGTACCCGCTACTGCACGAGGTGAGGCGCACCCCTTGAGGAACCTAACCGGTACCTCCTCAACCGTCCCCGGCGTCTGCCGCGTTGACGGTTGCACGCGCCCCTCAACGCACTGAGCTTAAGACGGTGCCGCTGCGCAAATATCCGCAGATATCTGCTGTGCAAGTATCCGCTACGCAACTATCACCGTAAAACACTATCTAAAGGAGTCGTATGAGTACCGCCGCATCGAGTACTACCGAGCCCACCCACGCTGAAAAAGAAGCGCAGCACGGGCACACGGGAACCCCGGGCAGCTACTCGGACCGACAGCTCGGATTCTGGCTGGTTGGTGCCGGCCTGATTGCACTCATTTCTTCAGCGATTCTGGTGTATGAGCGCCTGCAGATTTACATTGATGCCGGCCACTCCACGGTCTGCGATATCAACGCCCTGCTCAGCTGCGGCACGGTGATGCGCACCCCGCAGGCGGAAGCTTTCGGCTTCCCGAACCCGTTCATTGGTCTGGTGGGCTTCTCGATTGTGGTGACTATCGGTGCCGCGATTATGGCGGGTGCACAGTTCAAGAAGTGGTTCTGGGTGTGCATGAACATTGGTTTGGCGGCGGCGACCGCGTTCATTATGTGGCTGTGGTACCAGACGACGTTCCAGATTAATGCCCTGTGCCTGTTCTGCATGATCGTGTGGGTTATGACCATCACGCTTTTTGTGAAGACCACGGTCCGCAATATTTCGGCGGGTGTTATTCCGGCGTCGCAGTCGATGCGTGAGAGCGCTCGCGGCTGGTCGTGGTTTGCGATTAGCCTGTGGCTGATCCTGATTTTCGGCATTATTGTGATCCGCTTCTTTGAGGTCATTGTGAATATGATGCGCTAAGCAGTTGAGGGCTGATGCCCCGAACTTTCAACGCCCCGGTACTTGTTGGTGCCGGGGCGTTGTTGCGTCTGCGGGCGGGTGAGGTTGCGCAGAATATGCCGGGCTGGTTGCGCAGGGCTGGGGTGCCGGGTAGTGGGGGAGGCGCCGGTGACCCGAGCCGTGAAGTCAGCGGGGAGGCGGCGCGGGTGCGTATAATGGTCAGGTATATTCTTGAGCGGCGTCAGCCGGAGCCGTCTGCGGGTTTTGCCTGCGGCGTTGACTGCCTGCCGTTCTGCTGGACACTAGATTCTTGATACCCCTTCGAGGAGAACCGTGAAGACTGCCGGAATTGCCGCAATGGGCGCTGCTGCTGTTATTTTTCTGACTGCCCTGCTGTTGCTGACTGCCGGTCACTTCTCGCTGCTGTGGGTGATTCTGCTGGTGGTTTCTCCGTTTGTTTTCATTCTGGGTGTTCCGTTCGCGACCGGTTCCGGTCCGGAGTACCTGCCGACCGACCCGAAGCTTGCTCAGCAGGCTCGTGAGGCGCGCGATGCGGAGCTGGGTCTGGACTAGCCCCTCCTCGTAAGAATCTTTTGAAGCCGGGTGGTGCGTAGTGGCACGCCCGGCTTTGCTGTACCCGCAATGCGCTCGCGGCAATGTGCCCGCCGCAAGGTGTCCGAGGTAATGTGCCCGCGCATCCTGCCGGGAGGTGGAGCCCAGATAGGATGGGCGGGGTGGCTTAGAGGTACCCTCTACCGGGTATAATGGAACACGGTGTCTTGTGCGCCCCGCACGCGCATAAAGATCCCCACCAACGCATCGAGGGAGAGTACCCGAAGAGCGCCGGCTATAAGCCGCGGAGCATAACTGTCGCACCGCGCGGGCCGCCCGCCTCGGCGAAGAAACCCGAAGACCGGCAGGGCATCCAGGAAGGGTGTGAGCGTGCCGTGCTCGAGAGCGAGGTGGCTGTGACCGTCGCGGCGCGCTCTGCGTTCCGCCCACTCGCCCCCTACGGCAGAAGCACTGAACGAGATAGTGTCCGGTAGCGCCAATGAACGCGCGCCGTAGGGTGAGGCTTGAGCCGCGGTGACAGCAACTAGGCTTTGCGCTGTATGCGCGCTGTTAAAATCCTTGCGGTGCGGAGCAGGGTGTAACGAAAGAAGATTAATGTCTGACGAGAAGAACGTCGAACTTGGGGTTTTTGAGGCGCTGAATGCCCTCGCGGAGGAGAAGAACGCCTCTGCAGAGACCCGTGAAACTCTGCGTAAGAATGTTCGTGAGAGCTCTGATGCCCAGCAGGGTACTGAGCGCCGCCGTCCGGGTCGCCCGAAGAAGGAGAAGGCTCCTGAGGTTCCCCTGGATGAGGCGATTGCGGCTGGCCTGACCAACCTGCGTAACGCTAAGGCTAAGCACGCGCCGGCACCGAAGGTTGCCGCTCCCGCTGCGTCTGAGACCGAGGTTGCTTCTACCCTCGATAGCCTGTTTGAGGCTGCTGAGAAGAAGGCGGCTGAGCCTGCTGTCGTTGAGAAGACCGCTAAGGTTGAGACCGTTGAGAAGACCGCGAAGGTGGAGGAAGTTGTTGCCCCCGCCGCTGAGTCTGCTGAGCCCCCCGCTACTGAGCCCGCTGCCGAGTCTGCCGTTGAGGTGAAGGAAGAGACCGCCAAGGTTGAGGTCGTAACCCCCGCACCGGCTGAGAAGGCTGAAGCTCCCGCTGAAGAGCCTGCCGCAGAGCAGCCCGCCGAGGCTGCTGCAGCTGTTGAGGAATCCGCAACCGAAGAAACTGCACTCAAGGCACCCGCCGCAGAAGAGTCTGCGGAGGAGCCCGCAGCTGAGGATCCCGCAGAAGCTCCCGAGCCCGTAAAGACCATTAGCGACCTGCAGCGCGAAAAGCTGCAGGAGCTGCGCTCGCGTACCCCCATGGGTGCGATGCCGCTGTTCATGGCACCCGAGCCGGAAGAGCTGAGCGAGCTCGCTGTTGCCGCCAAGCTGGAGCGTGAGGCACGCCGCGCCGCTGCCGAGGAGCAGAAGCGTAAGGAGCGCATGGAACGCCGCCGCGAGGAGGCTGCCGCTGAGGCTGAGGTGACGAGCCACCGTCGCCGTCGCCGTCGCCGCGGTACCGAAGATATTGAGATTGAGGGCGGCGTTGATGACGACGTTGAGACCGTCACCAAGGTGCGTGCGCCGCGCCTGGCTGACTCTCACGCATCCAACACTGTGACCGGTGTGCGTGGTTCTACCCGCCTGGAGGCGAAGCGTGTGCGCCGCCGCGAGTCCCGCTCCCTGGGCCGTCGCCGCCACATCGTGACTGAGGCTGAGTTCTTGGCTCGCCGCGAGTCCGTGGACCGTCAGATGCTGGTTCGTCAGAAGGACGGCCGCATCCAGATTGGTGTGCTTGAGGACGGCGTGCTGGCTGAGCACTTCGTGTCTAAGACCCAGCAGGATTCCCTGATCGGCAACGTGTACCTGGGTAAGGTTCAGAACGTTCTGCCGTCCATGGAAGCTGCGTTCGTTGACATTGGACGCGGCCGCAACGCTGTGCTGTACGCGGGCGAGGTTAACTGGGATGTCACCGGTCTGGACGGTGCGCCCCGCAAGATTGAGAACGCCCTGAAGCCCGGCGATTCGGTTCTGGTGCAGGTCACTAAGGACCCGATTGGTCACAAGGGTGCCCGCCTGACCAGCCAGGTTTCTCTGCCCGGTCGCTTCCTGGTGTACGTGCCGGGTGGTTCGATGACCGGTATTTCCCGTAAGCTGCCCGACACCGAGCGTGCTCGCCTGAAGAAGATTCTGAAGGACAAGCTGCCCGAGGGCGCTGGCGTGATTGTTCGTACTGCGGCGGAGGGTGCTTCTGAAGAGGAGCTGACCCACGACATTAACCGTCTGCGTGCGCAGTGGGAAGAGATTCAGGAGAAGGCTAACTCCCGCAAGGTGCTGGCTCCGGAGATGCTCTACCAGGAGCCCGACCTGATGATTAAGACTGTGCGTGACGTCTTCAACGAGGACTTCACCGCGATGATCGTTCAGGGCGAGAACGCGTGGGATTCCATTGAAGCGTACGTGACGTACGTGGCGCCGGACCTGGTTTCCCGCCTGCAGAAGTGGGATTCCGCGGATGACCTCTTCGACCACTACCGCATCAACGAGCAGCTGGCGAAGGCACTGGACCGTAAGGTGTACCTGCCGTCGGGTGGTTCGCTGGTGATTGACCGTACCGAAGCCATGACCGTGGTGGACGTGAACACCGGTAAGTTCACCGGTAGCGGCGGCAACCTTGAAGAGACTGTCACCAAGAATAACCTGGAAGCGGCGGAGGAGATTGTCCGTCAGCTTCGTCTGCGCGATATCGGCGGCATTATCGTCATTGACTTCATTGACATGGTGCTTGAGTCGAACCGTGACCTGGTTCTGCGTCGCCTGATTGAGTGCCTGGGCCGTGACCGTACCAAGCATCAGGTGGCTGAGGTGACTTCGCTGGGTCTGGTTCAGATGACCCGTAAGCGCCTGGGTACCGGTCTGCTTGAGGTCTTCTCGGAGCCCTGCGAGCAGTGTGCCGGTCGTGGCCTGGTGGTTCACGATCAGCCGCTGAGCGGTCGTAGCGGTGGCGCGTCGGATTACATCCACCGCCATGAGCGTAATGACCGTAAGCGTAGCCGTGCCGCTGCCCGCGAGGATTCTCGTGACCAGCAGAAGCAGGATGCTCTGGAGTCGAAGAAGGCTGAGCGCCGTAACGCTATGGCTGCGGTGGCTGCCGCATCCGCTCAGAGCGAGGAGGTCTCGGAGGAGACTGCTTCGACCCGCAAGAAGCGTAAGCGCCGCAAGCGTTCGCGCCGCGCGGAGACCGCTGAGCTTTCGCTTGAGCAGGAGATTCAGGGTATTGCCGAGGCTGCCAGCGAGCAGGCTCACGCGGAGGTTGCTCAGCGTGAGGACAAGGTCGCTGAGGTCACCGAGGGCAACTGGATTGGTGAGCAGGGCGGTTTCTCCCTGGAGCAGCTGGCGAGCGCGTTTGACCGCGTGGAGGAGTCCGCTGAGGATTCCTCGAAGGACTCTGCTGAGGGCCGTTCGGATCAGGAACGTTCGGAGGAGCGTCGTTCGTCCAAGCGTGGCGAGAAGAAGTCTTCTCGTAACCGTAAGCGCCGTGAGCTGACCGATGCGGATATTGCCGCTGTGGAGGATTCCGGCGCGGGTGCGCTGGAGGACGAGCACCACGTTGACCCGGAGCTCGACCCGCGCTTTAGCCGCTCTTCGGATCGTTTCGAGGCGATTCGCGCCGGCGAGGCGAAGGCTCGTGCTTCTCAGAAGGCTGGCCGTCTTGCCCGCACTGAGGGTGAGTCGTTCCGTTCGGGCCGTGAGGATCGTTCGGAGGAGCGTCGTTCGTCCAAGCGCCAGGACCGCGAGCAGCAGAACGCTGAGGTAAACTCGGGTGTGCAGAAGGCTCAGGAGTCCAAGCGTGTTGAGCGTGAGGACCTGCGCATTGAGGATGTTCGCGAGACTCCGCGTGCCTCCCGCCGCCGTGCTCGTCGCGCCGCTGATGAGAAGCGCGCCGAGAAGGCAGCTGAGCAGAGCGTGGTATCCGAGCAGGCACCCGCAAAGGCTGATAAGGTTGAGAAGTCTGAGTCTCGCACGGTTGTGACCGGCGTGATTGGTGCTCCGGCGGTGACCGGTGTGGTGGGCGCAGCTCCCGCAGCGGTTGAGGCTCCGGTTGAGGAGGCTCAGAAGCCTGCGGCTCAGGTGCCCGGTTCGACCCCGCGTAAGCGTCGCACTCGCCGTGCGGCTTCGAGCGCCGGTGCCGGTGCTCAGGTCGTGACCGTGGACGCTTCCGAGCGTGCTGAGGGTTCCGTGGTTGCTTCCGCTTCTGTTGCGGATGTTGCTCCGGTGGCTGATGACGCTTCGGCTCCTGTCTTGTTCGGCATTGGCGTTGCCGCTGCCGACATTAAGCGTGAAGGTAAGGACGATTAGTCTTTAGCTTCCGATCATCGGAAATCCGATGGTGTGTGTATATGAGATAGCCTCGGTAGGGCGAGCCGGAACTTCCCTACCGAGGCTATTTTTTCTGTGCGTGTGCTGCGTCATTTTAAAGGCGCTACTAAGAGTGCGGTGCAGTATTGGAGGAGCATCACGTGGTGTCTGCGGATAATCCGTGAAATTATCTATTGCGCGGCGCGTAGATCATGCCGTATCCTTAAGGACTGGTGTTTATCTCAGTGAAGCCCTATCGACGCAGGGCCAGCGGGAGACACCGCTCCCACCCGCATCGTCTTCGGCGCGGTCGAGTATTCGGCTGAGTTTGGAACGTGCGGGAGAGAGACACCACCGGTGAGCCTCGCGTGTTGGCTTCGGCGGGCAATCCCGCCGGAACGCACGGGCCGTTCCTCCTTATTCGCGGTCATTCGATTCGCGGGGGAGGGCGCACAGCAATGAAAGCGCAGGCTGCTCATTCGTGTGAGATTCAAGAAGCAAGTTGTCGAGAAAAGTGAGTCCCATAGTGGCATACGCGATTGTACGCGCTGGCGGCCGCCAGGAGAAGGTTTCCGTAGGCGACCTCGTTACCCTTGACCGTGTTGCAGGCGAGCCCGGCAGCACCATCGAGCTGCCCGTGCTGCTGCTCGTCGACGGTGACAAGGTCACCGCTGACGCAAAGTCCCTGGCTTCCGCCAAGGTTGTTGCTGAGAAGGTTGAGGACCTGCGCGGTCCGAAGATCGTTATTCAGAAGTACAAGAACAAGACCGGTTACAAGAAGCGTCAGGGCTTCCGCGCCGAGCTGACCACCGTCAAGATTACCGCTATCAACGCGTAATCGAAACGACCGGAATTCAACCCTAAGGTAGGAATACAGAATGGCACACAAGAAGGGCGCAAGCTCCACCCGTAACGGCCGTGACTCGAACCCCCAGTACCTCGGTGTTAAGCGCTACGGCGGCCAGTCCGTCAACGCAGGCGAGATTCTCGTTCGCCAGCGCGGCACCCACTTCCACCCCGGCCTGAACGTTGGCCGCGGTGGCGACGACACCCTGTTCGCTCTGGCAGCAGGCACCGTCGAATTCGGTACCCGCAAGGGCCGCAAGGTCGTTAACATCCTGGCAGCAGCTGAGTAATACTCACCGCTAGGGCAGAGGGGGTAGGCGTTAGTCTACCCCCTCTCGCTATGACCTCGAATGCCGTGGATGCCCGTGCTGGGCTCCACGATGAGGCGCACCCCAACCCGGTCGCGCCTGCTACCGCATCCGCAGCATGATTGGTGTGTGCCGTGCGGTGGCGAAGTGAAGATTTTCCAAGATAAGGAGAACCCGTGGCAGAATTCGTGGACCGCGTGGTCTTGCATGTATCTGGCGGTCGCGGAGGTAACGGCTGCGTCTCCGTGCGACGTGAAAAGTTTAAGCCCCTGGGCGGCCCTAACGGCGGTAACGGTGGTAATGGTGGCGCGGTGATTCTGCGCGTGGATAACCAGACCACGACCCTGCTGGAGTACCACCACAGCCCGCACCAGCACGCCCCGAATGGCGATATTGGTCGTGGCGATATGCACCACGGCTTTAACGGTGAGGACCTGATTCTGACCGTGCCGCAGGGTACTGTGGTGAAGGACCGCGAGGGTAATGTTTTGGCTGACCTGCTGCGTGTGGGCGACGAGTATGTTGCTGCCCGTGGCGGTATGGGCGGTCTGGGTAACGCTGCGTTGGCTTCGGCTAAGCGTAAGGCTCCCGGTTTTGCTCTGCTGGGCACCCCCGGCGAAGAGGCTGATATTGTTCTGGAGCTCAAGTCCATTGCGGATGTGGCTCTGGTAGGTTACCCCTCGGCGGGTAAGTCTTCGTTGATTGCTGCGATTTCTGCGGCGCGTCCGAAGATTGCTGACTACCCGTTCACCACTTTGATCCCGAACCTGGGTGTGGTGCAGGCGGGCGATGTTCGCTACACCGTCGCGGATGTTCCCGGTCTGATTGAGGGCGCTTCGGAGGGCCGCGGTCTGGGCCACCGCTTCCTGCGCCATGTGGAGCGTTCTTCGGCTCTGGTGCACGTGATTGACTGCGCTACTTTGGAGCCGGGCCGCGACCCGATCAGTGACTTTGAGGTAATCCGCGGCGAGCTGCAGAACTATGAGGTTGACCCGACTGCGGGTGTGACCGTGCCGCTGCATGAGCGTCCGCAGATTGTGGTGCTCAATAAGATTGACGTTCCTGAGGCTCGTGAGCTGGCTGAGTTTGTTCGCCCCGAGTTTGAGGAGATGGGCTTCAAGGTCTTCGAGATTTCGACTGCTTCCCATGAGGGTCTGAAGTCCCTGATCTTTGCGATGGCAAAGCTCGTGGAGGAGGACCGTGTGGCTCGTGCCGCTGCCGAGAAGGAAGCGGAGCGCGTGGTTGTTGAGGCGCCCGTGGTTCGCCCGAAGGGCTTCCGCGGTAAGAAGAAGCAGGAGTTCACTATTCGCCGCGAGGAGCGTAACCTTGAGCCGCTGTTCCGCGTGATTGGTGAGAAGCCTGAGCGTTGGATTCAGCAGACTGACTTCAATAATGATGAGGCTGTCGGCTACCTGGCGGACCGCCTGGCGCGCCTGGGTGTTGAGGATGAGCTTTTCAAGGCTGGTGCTCGTGCCGGTGACGCCGTGGTGATTGGCGAGAACGACAACTCGGTGATCTTCGATTGGGAGCCGACCATGGTCGGTGGCGCCGAGTTGCTGTCCTCCCCGCGTGGTACGGACGCTCGTCTGGAAGAGATCATTCGCCCGACTCGTGCGCAGAAGCGTGTGGAGTACAAGGAGCGTATGGACGCGAAGGCGGAGGCTCGTGCCGAGCTGGAGTCCGAGCGCGCTGCAGGCGTGTGGACCGAGTCGGTTGAGTACCGCAAGAAGTTGAAGGAAGGCAAGGTCGACGAGAATATCGACATGCCGAACATCGACGACTAGTAGCTGAAGCGTAGCTGTTGCCTAGACAGCTGTCTCATAGACAGTGAATGGTGCCGCGTACCGGGGTTCGCTCCGGTGCGCGGCGCTTTCTTGTGTGCGACGCTTTCTTGTAGGTTCTGCGGTTGCCGCTCACGCCGGATGTGCGTGTCGGAACACGCGGGTGAGCCTGCGGTCGGGCGTGCTGGCTGGGTATTCCACTGGCGGCTTAGCTCACCCCCGTCATTTCGGTGTTTTTGACCGTAAGAAGGTAGCATAGAGGGGAATGTACGCGGGCACCTTTTTTCGGTGTTGCGTACCTTCTGTGTAACTGCCCGCATCCGCGCCTGTGGTGGCTTTTTAGCTGCTGTGGTGCGGTCTCTGTCCCCAGCAAGGACGGCATTTGTGACTGACCAGCCTGTTCACCTTGATTTTGGTGCTCCGAGCACCGAGTCGATTCCCCCGCGCACTCCCGGTCGGGTGCGTCTGGGCGTGATGGGTGGAACCTTCGACCCGATTCACCACGGACACCTGGTGGCAGCTAGTGAAGTTGCCGCCGTGTTCGACCTGGACGAGGTCGTGTTCGTTCCGACCGGTCAGCCCTGGCAGAAGGTGGGGGAGCGGCACGTGAGTGACGCTGAGCATCGCTACCTGATGACGGTGATTGCGACTGCGTCGAACCCGCGTTTTACGGTGAGCCGTATTGATATTGACCGTGGCGGCGCCACCTACACCTTTGATACGCTTAACGAGCTGCGCGCCCTGCGCCCGGATGCTGACCTGTTCTTCATTACCGGCGCGGACGCGATTAGCCAGATTATGACCTGGCGCAATGCCCATAAGCTGTGGGATTTGGCGACTTTTGTGGGTGTGACCCGCCCCGATCACGATCTGGATCCGCCGCTGGCAGAGGGTCGTCATATTACGACCCTGAAGATTCCTGCGATGGCGATTTCTTCGACCGATATTCGTCGCCGCGCAGCTGCAGACGCCCCCATCTGGTACCTGGTGCCGGATGGTGTGGTGCAGTACATTGCTAAGTACGGCCTGTACAAGAAGGACGCCTTGACGGCGTACCGTGACGGCTTGCCTCACGTGAAAGATGAGTCTGGGCAGGCACCCCAATCGACGAATAATGAGGGAACACATGAGTGAAGCTACGGGTTCGAAGCCCTATAGCGAGGACGAAGCGTACCTCTACGAGACGTACGTGACCGAGGACGGCATTGAGGTGCCGCCGCCTACTAAGGTGATGGGTCCGCGCCGTCTTGCCCGCTACCGTGAAGAAGTTGCCGAGTACCTGCGTGCGAACCGCCGCGGTGAGCCCGCGAAGCCTGTTGCGAACATGGGCTCCGTGATTTATACGGACGCTATTGACCCGCAGGTTCTGGCTGTTCAGCGTCGTTTTGCGGCGCTGGCGGCTCAGGGCAAGATTGACACTGAGGCGAACGATGAGGAGAAGCTGCACGAGCCTGCTCCTCTGACCAGTAGCCTGCGTGTTCTGCGTCCCGAAGAGATTGCGCAGAACCGTGTGGATGCGACCAGCCCCTCCGCGGTGGATAACCCGATGACTTCTTCGATCCCGGTCATTGCCGTGGTCAAGGAGGAGAAGCCGGAACCCGAGCTGCACCAGTATCTGGTGCGCGATGAGCCGAAGGTTGAGGAGCTGGACAGCTCTGACGTTGAGGCTGAGCAGACCGATGGCGCTTCCGTTGAGGAAGAGGTCGTTGAGGTTGCTGAGGTTGAAGAGTCTGCGGACGAGCTGCCCACCCGCGTGAGCGCAGTGAACGCGCAGGGTCTTGACCTGAGCGTGCTGGATAGCGCCTCCGCAGGGGATACCGTGGATTCGGTGGACGGTGACCCGACTGTTGCTCTGAGCCCGGATGAGGTGGAGGAGCTGTTGCAGCGCATGGTGGATCGTCAGGATCCCGAAGAGTCGGCTGCTCTGGTTGAAGAGGTTACCGAGGACGCTGAAGAGTCTGAGGAAGCCGCAGAAGACGGCGAGTCCAAGTCTGCTGAGTCGAAGTCGGCTGAGTCCAAGTCTGCACCGGTGCCTTCCGCTGAGGCTTCGAAGGAAGCTGATGAGTCTGCTTCTGAGAGCGCTGTTGAGAAGGCTGAAGAGGTTCTGCAGCCTGCGCAGAAGCCCTCCCTGGCGTGGCTGTGGATTGTGTTGCTGCTCGCCCTGGTCGTTGTTGGTCTGATTATGATTTTTGGCCCTAAGTAGGCCGTGAACAATGCACCCCTGTTGCGGGGTGTTGCCGGCGGGTGTTCTGCCGGCAAGGAAGGAAAATATGACTGCTGCACAGTCCTCGGTTGAGGCTCTGCGCATTGCCGCCCGCGCTGCGGAGGAGAAGCAGGGAACGAATCTGTTCGCTGTGGATGCATCCGACGCGATGGGTCTGATTGATGGCTTCCTGGTGGTTTCTGCCCACAATGAGCGCCTCGTGAACGCTGTTGCGGATGAGGTTGAGGACGCTCTGCGTGAGCAGGCTGACCTGAAGCCGGTCCGCCGTGAGGGTCGTTCCTCGGGTCGTTGGATTCTGCTGGACTTCGGCGATATTGTCGTGCACGTTCAGCATGAGGAGGACCGCGAGTTCTACGCTCTGGATCGTCTGTGGGCTGAGGCTCCGCGTATTGAGCTGGGCGTTGAGAACGAGGCTCCCTTCGATATTGAGGGTGAGACTGAGGAAGATGCTGCACGCATCATTCCCGCTCAGGATGAGGCGTAGGCTTCTGCTTGATTTTTAGCTGATGAGGGGTGGGCTCTGCTGGCGCTGTATGGTGCCGCGGGGCCCGCCCTTCTTGCTTACCCGCCGGGAACTTTTTTGGAGTTTTGGGTGCGCTGGTTTGCATCGCTGTCCGTGGTGTGTGTAATATATTCATGTTGCCTCGTTGAGGTCACTAACAGAATATGGGGATATGGCGCAGCTGGTAGCGCACCTGCATGGCATGCAGGGGGTCAGGGGTTCGAGTCCCCTTATCTCCACGTTTTCCTCGGTTGAGGAGCTTGTCGCCCGGTTCTTGTGAATCGGGCGATTTTGCTATCCACTGATAACTCTCGATAGTCAACAACGCAGTTCATAGTTGAGGAGAAGCGCATGGGAGCGCACGCACATCACGGCCACCACGGGCATCACCATGGGCACGACCATTCGCATGCCCCGAGCCCGGAGGACGCCGCCTCGATGCGTCCGCGCCTGCTGATTGCGTTCAGTCTGGCGGTCGTTATTGTGTTGGCGCAGGCGATTGGTTCGTTGGTCACCGGAAGTCTCGCGCTGCTGACTGATACGGCGCACGCGCTGGCGGATGCCTCCGGCCTGCTGGTGGCGCTCACGGCGGCTTCGTTGATGACGCGCCCGGCAACGTCCCGCCGTACGTGGGGTTTCCGCCGTATTGAGGTGCTGGCGGCGCTGGGTCAGTCGGTGCTGCTGCTGGCGGTGGGTATCTACACGGCGGTGGAGGGCGTGCATCGCCTGTTTGCCCCGCCGGAGGTGCCCGGCACCGAGCTGCTGATCTTTGGTGTGGTCGGCCTGGTGGCGAACGCTATTGGTATTGCGGTGCTGGCTACGGCGAGGAACGCGAACTTCAATATGCGCGCCGCGTTCCTGGAGGTGCTCAATGACGCCCTGGGTTCGCTGGGCGTGATTGTGGCGGCTATCGTGATTTGGCTGACCGGTTTCTATCAGGCGGATGCCCTTGCCGGTCTGCTGATTGCGGCGCTGATTGTGCCGCGTGCGATGCGCCTGATGAAGCAGACGACTGCGGTGCTCATGGAGTTCACTCCTGACGGTCTGGATTTGGACGCGATGCGTGAGCACATCCTGCGCGTTGAGGGTGTGGTGGAGGTGCACGATGTGCACGCTTCGATGGTGGCGACCGGTCTGCCGGTGGTGACCGCGCACGTGGTGGTTGCCGATTCGTGCTTCCATGACGGGTCTGCGGTGACGATTTTGGACCGTATCCGTTCGTGCGTGGCGGGCCATTTTGAGGTGTCGGTGGAGCATTCGACGTTCCAGTTGGAGACTGCCGAGTTGGGTGGTCGCGAGCCGGCTTCGATTCGCCACCCGTAGGTTTTGCCCGGGCTTCGCCAGCGGTTCTGCCCGCCGCGGTAAATTACGGCAGAAAACGGCATACCAGAACAGGTACCAGAGCCTGAAATAGCGGGGGAGTAGTGACCGTTATATTTGGTGGCTTCAACACGCAAAAGATACACTCTTTAGGGAGCAAAAGGTGCTCCTCACCCGCACACTTTGACAGGTCCGCTGGCTGGCTCTTTAGCTTGATAGCCGCGGTAGCCTGTAACGATGAGCGCCTCAGCCCAGCTGAAACGGAATAGCTGAAACGGAACAGCGGGCGGGCGCATCCTGGAATTTTTGACGAGAACAACCACGATTAGCAGCAGATACGGAATACCATGCATTCACCTATTGCCACTTACCTGACCGAGACCCTCGAGTCGGTCGCTTCTGATACCTCCGGTGAGTTGGCAAACTACATTCCGGAACTTGCCGCCGTGGACCCGGACAAGCTTGCCGCGTCTATCGCCATGGTTGATGGTGAGCAGTACGCCGCCGGTGACTCCGATGTGGAGTTCACGATCCAGTCGATTTCTAAGCCGTTCGTGTACGCCCTGGCGCTCGCGGACCGCGGCTATGATGACGTGCTTGCGAAGGTGGGCGTGGAGCCTTCCGGTGAGCCGTTCAATGAGCTGTCCCTGGAGGACGGCTCCGGTAAGCCGCTGAACCCGATGATTAACGCGGGCGCGATTACTACCCATTCGCTGGTTGGTCCTCCCGGTGCGACTCAGGGCGAGCGTATGGAGCGCGTCATTTCTGGTCTGTCTGCGTTTGCGGGTCGCCGTCTGTCGGTGAATGAGCGCGTGTACGAGTCTGAGCTGGAGCACGCGCACCGCAACTACGCGATTGCGCACATGCTGCGCGGCCACGGCATCCTGACCGGTGACCCGACTGTGGCGGTGCAGGGTTATACCCGCCAGTGCTCGCTGATGGTGACGGTCAAGGATTTGGCGTTGATGGCGGCGACTTTGGCGAACTATGGTGTGCATCCGGTGACGGGTGAGCAGGTGGTTCCTAAGACTGTGGTGCGTCAGGTGCTGAGCGTCATGTTCACGTGCGGTATGTATAACTCTGCGGGTGACTGGGCGACCCAGGTGGGCGTGCCGGCGAAGAGCGGCGTGGGCGGCGGCATTATTGGTGCTGTGCCCGGTCAGCTGGGTGTGGCGACGTTCTCGCCGCGTCTGGACGGTCACGGTAACAGTGTGCGCGGCGTGGAGCTGTTCGAGCAGTTCTCGGATGACATGGGCATGCACGTGATGAACGTGCCGACCGTGGCTCGTTCGGCGTTGCGCGCGAACTACCAGATTGGTTCGGGCGATGAGTCTATGCGCCTGATTCAGTTGCAGGGCCGTATCCGTTTTGCGGGTGTGGAGCGCGTGATCCGTGAGATTGTGGAATCCCCGATGGAGGGTTCGAAGGTCGCCCTGGATGTGACGCGCGTGTACGCGGTGGATGAGGTCGCTCAGAGCATGCTCCTGGAGCTGATGCGTCGTCTGCGGAATGACGGGTACAAGGTGTACCTGATTGATAATGACGAGACAATCACGAACACGGATGCGCTGCGCAGCATGGGTGTGAAGGTTCTGACGAACCCGGCGGCGGTGACTTCTGCTGAGTCGGATGCTGAGCGTGTGGCTGAGGCGGACGCCGAAGAGGCTGCGGAGGCTGCAGCTCTGGAGGCGCTGAATGCGCTGGAATCCGCGAAGGCGGAACAGCCGGAAGCTTCGGAAACTGAGTAGGTTTCTAGCCGCGTACTTGGTTGTACGATTGTGTGAACTTATATATTGAGGCCCCTTTCCCGGGCGCGTTGTGAATGCGTTCTGGGGGAGGGGCCTTGCTGTGCTTACCTAGAGTTGCATCTTGCGCTGTATCTGGAGCTGTACCTGGATTGCCTGGCGTGGGGGTAGCTTAGTGTACTGAGCGTGGTCTTCGGTGAGTGAGGGGAGTGAAAGTACGTAGAGGTTCTTTAATATCGCCGTTGTTAATCATTAAGTAATATTTTGAATTTTTCGATAGCTAACAGTGGTCTCATCATACACTCGTAATATGAACACTGTTCCACACTCAGAAACACCTATCGCTCCTCGTCAATCCGCTATTACTGACCCCACCGCTGACCGGGCGGTGGTGGGTGCTTCTGCCCGCGCCTCCATGGGGCGACGGGAACTCTTACAACACGTTGGTACCTTTGGTCTGGGCGCGGTGAGCTTCGGTGTGCTGGGTCTTGGCCTCGCCGGTTGTACCCCATCGAGCAGCCCGTCCGGTAGTGAGTCGGGTAGCGCCTCGGCGAGCCCCTCTTCGACCCCTTCGGCAAGCTCGGCGGCTGCCCCTTCCGCATCTGGCTCCGCAACGGGTACCCCATCCCCGACCGCCGCGGCATCTAAGACCGCTTCTGCGACTGCGACCTCGTCGAACCCGGTTCCCGAAGCTCGTGCCTGGATTGGCCCGCAGACTGGCCTGCCCGGTGAGGGCAAGTATATTGCGTGGACGGTCGATGACGGTGCCGACCCGGAGGTGGTACGCGCCTACGCGGAGTTTTCCCGCCGTACCGGCACGCGCCTCACCTTCTTTATCAACGGTCAGTACCCGGCGTTTAGGCAGCATCGTGACCTGTTGTTGCCGCTGGTGAAGAGCGGTCAGTTGCAGATTGCGAACCATACGTATAGTCATGCGGCGTTGACGAGCCTGACGGATGAGCAGATTGTTCAGGAGTTGACCCGTAATGATGAGGAGATTAGGCGGCTTTTTGGGGTGTCTTCGAAGCCGTATTTCCGCCCGCCGTACGGGTATTATGATGCGCGCGTGTTGGCGGCTGCGGCGTCGTGCGGTTTTACGCGCCCGGTTCTGTGGTACGGGTCGTTGGCGGATTCGTCTAATATTTCGTCGGCTGAGGTGTATGCCTATGCGGAGAAGTATGCGTTGGCTCAGCATATTGTGATTGGGCATTTGAATTATCGGGGTGTGGTGTCTGAGCTGGACCGTATTCGGGCGTTGTTGGACCGGCGCGGGTTGACGACGGTGACGATTCGCGACTATTACGGGTAGTGCGGGGGAGCCCCGGCGAGGGGTTCCGGTGGGTATACTGGGAGGCATGATGAAGCTTCCTCAGAACCCTCTCCTTCGGCAGGTGCACCGCTTCCGTGAGTCGCTGCTGCTTCTGCTGTATTACTCGCTGTCTTTTCTGGGTGTGCGGTGGATGCGCACGGGGCATCCGCGTGTGGCGGCGGTGTGGTCTGTGGGTTTGTGGCTGAATTTGGTGCTGCGCGGTATGGGCCAGGTGGTGCGTATGCTGGTGCCGGTCCTGCAGGATGCGGAGGCGCGCCGTGCTCGTGCTGAGCGTGCCCGCGCCTACCAGCCGCGCTAACCTCACCGGCTGCTCTAACAGAACGAGGCTGATATGACGAAGCCCCCTCGTACTAGAAATAGTACGAGGGGGCTTCGCCATATCTGGGGGTAGAAGCTTAGTGCTTCTTCTTCGGCTCGCACGCCACGCCGTCACCGTCTTTATCTAGACCAGGGCGGTAACCCGGCTCGCCACGGTGCAGGGGCGCCGCGCCAGCTGCACGAGCATCAGCGCATGTTTCGTAGTAAACACTCGACCGCGCAGGAGCCTGCTGAACCGGCTGCGCGGGAGCTTGCTGAGCGGGAGCCTCAGCCGCCGGCGCCTGCGCGGGTGCCTGCTGGACGGGCGCCTCCGTAGCTACCGGCGCCTGCTGAACAGGAGCTTCCTGCTGAACAGGCTCAGCCTGTTGCGCGGGAGCTGCCGGTGTAGCAACAGAAGGCGCCTCAGCGGCCGGCGCCTGGGTGGGAGCCTCAGCCGGAGGAACCGGCGATGGAGTCTCCGTCGGGGTAGGAGACTCCGAAGGAGTCGCGGACGCACTCGGAGAAGAACTAGGAGTAGCTGAAACCGAAGGGCTAGCAGAAACAGACGTCGACGATGACGCAGAAGGCACAGACTTCGGAGCGCGAACAGACGAAGAGCAACCAGTCAGCAGCAGAGCACCCGCAAGAACACCAGCGGTCGCGGTGTGAATTTTCAACACAATATTCCTTTATAAAGTGAGTGGACAAGGGTGTTCACCGTAGAACACACACTCAAGTGTAAAGGAAAACGGTCCCATCCGCAGGTAATATTGAGCCCCCAAAAATTTCTCACAAGGGAAGATGTAACGTGCGGGCATAGTAAAGCCCCCTCGTACCGGTTTAGCCAAGAACCGGCACAAGAGGGCTTCGCTATATCTGAGGCTGCATTAGCCGGGGCGCTAGGGGAGTGGCGCCCCCGCCGGGGTAGCTCTCGCCAGAGCCGCCGCTAGGAGCAGTTGCCGTTCACATCGCAGGACGGACCCGCCTCCGCAGCACCGTCACCTGCAGCATCACCAGCCGCGCCCGCCAGAGGGTTCAAAAACTCAACACGGTGAGTCTCCTCCCACACCTGACGCAGCGCCTGCACCAGCATTTCCGCAGGCTGCGCACCACTGACCGCCCACTTCGACTCAATCAAGAAGAACGGCACACCATTAATGCCCAGCTGGCGCGCCAACTGCTCATCAGCACGCACATCCGCCGCGTAACGGTCGCTCTTCAACACCGCCTCAACCTCGGCAGTATCCAGGCCAATCTCAGAAGCAATATCCAGAATCGACTCGTGATCCTGCACCGAACGGCCCTGCGTAAAGTACGCCAGCTTAAACGCCTCCTGCGCCGCCGACGCCAAACCCTGCTCCGCCGCATAATGAATCACACGGTGCGCATCAAACGTGTTACCGTAACGCGCCTGACGCCAATTGAAATCCAAACCCACCTCGCGGGCACGCTCCGCCAACGACTCCTGGCTCGCAATCGCCTGCTCCAACGACATCTGATACTTACCGGCAATCAGCTCAGGCAGCGAACCGGCAGGATGCTCCGTAGCCGACGGGTCCAGCTCAAAACTATGCCACACCACCTCAACCTCGTCACGGTGCTCAAACTCGGCGAGCGCCTGCTCCAGGTTACGCTTGCCCACGTAGCAGAAGGGGCACACAATATCGGACCAAATATCAATACGCATGTTATCTATTCCTCTCATACTCGGATGCGGCACGTTGCCGCCCTGTACGCACACCTAACGCCCCGGCTACCGTGTTTATTCCCGGCTATTCCCCAGCGTTATTTCCCAGCGGTTATTCCCGTCGGGTACGGCAAAGCCCCCTCGCGCCGGTTCGTACAGAATCCCTGTATAGGAATGTCCGTACAGGAACCGGGTCAAGGGGGCTTAGCACACGCGAAATACGCGGCCCTATCGGCGGGCAGCCGACGGTGCGGTAGTGGCAGTAGCCGCGGGGGCAGTCGTAGCCGCAGGTGCGGCGGTCGCACGAGCAGCCGGAGCAGTCGTTGCCGCCGGGGCGGTCGTCGCCTGCTGGTTTGCCGCTGCCTCATCCTCATAGCGGGTAGTCGGCGCCTCAGTAGTCGGCTCCGGGGTAGGGGCCGGCGCCTCCGTAGTCGCCTCGGGGGAGGGGGTGTTCTCCTCCGGGGTGGGGGTCGGCGAAGGAGCCGCCGCCTTAATCTCTTCCTCAGATGCGTCACCGTAGTAGTCACGAACCGTCACCGCAGTCAGGCCGCGGTCATCAATCAGGCCCTTTACCTTATCCAGGATCGGGATGATCGTCTCGTAGTTCAGGTGACCCAGCACAATCTGCTGCGGCAGCATGTAGCGGATGCAGCGCATGTAAATCACGCGGGAGCTGGTCTTTGCCTCGTCACCGGTAGTGCCGTTCCACATGACCGGGCGGGTAAAACCAATCTCACCGGCAGCCTTCAGCACCGCATCGTTGTAGCGGCCATACGGCGGGCGGAAGTACGGCTTCGACGAGACACCGAACATGCTCATAATCTCGTCTTCGTTACGCTGCAGCTCTTCCTTCACACCCTCAGCATCCAGGGTGGTCAGGTCAGCGTGGTTGTACGTGTGGTTCGCAACCTGAATCTGGCCGCTCTGAACCAGCGGACGCAGCAACGACACATGCTCCTTAAAACCGGTGTAAGAAGCGTTAATGAAGAAGGTCAGGCGAGTATTCGTACGCTTCGAGAACTCAGCGTAGCCGCGAATCGCCTCCGGGCTTGCGCCGTCATCAACAGTCCACGCAACATACTTGCCGTCACCAACGAGGGAGTTGCCGATGCCGGGCCATTCGCGCGGCTTATCAACCGGGTTGCCAGCAGCGGCAACCGTCGGCGAATTCGTGGGTGCGGGGCGAGTAGCAGCAGAGGTCTCGCCGCCAGCCTGATACGGAGTGAAATTACCGCTGGTGCCGTCGTAGTCATTCGACTTCTTCGAGCAGGCAGCAATCAGCGGAAGCATAGCAGTGCCGAGCACAAAAAGTCGGCGGTTAGGCTGTGAGTGGGTCATACTCTCCAGGATAACGCCCCCACCTGCAAGGAACGAATCTGAACAGCGAATACACCCTAAATAATGTGCACATCACACCCCGCGCTCAGCACCACAGTATTAATAGGTATAAAAACTAGGTATAAGAACACAAAATCCTAAAGCCGCAAGCCGGTAACGCTCCGCTACACTAGTGGGATGGAGAATTTGGGCACTCACGAACTGCGCAACCTTGTGAACGATGCTGCCGACGAGGCAGTCAACATCGGCTACCGTGTTGCAGACCGGCTGCATAGGTGGCGCGAAAAGCGCGCCATCGCCGCCGGTCGCGAGCCTATCCTCGTGCCCACCGAAGGCTACGGCCGCGCCCCCTCCGAAGGAAACCCCGGCTGGGTCCGCATCATCGCCCGCGCACTCTACAAGACGGTCAACCTCGAACGCCTGCTACAGGTCGTAGAAGGCACCCAAGACACCGCCAACCCCATGCGCGGCTGGCGCTCCTTCACCGCAACCGCAATGTCCGATGCGCCCGTCACCATCGTCATCGACGGTACCAAGCACGAGGCGTACACCGACCGCGGCGGCGTGCTCGACGTCAAACTCAGCATCGACCTGGAACCCGGCATGCACGAAGTCATCATGTACGTGCCCGGCTCCCGCGCCGTAGCAACCAGCGTCTACATCGTTCCCGAAAGCCAGAAGCTCGGCGTCATCATGGACGTCGACGACACCGTCATGGTCACCATGCTGCCGCGTCCCCTCGTCGCCGCCTGGAACTCCTTCATTCTCGACGAGCACGCACGCATCCCCACCCCCGGCATGGCGGTCATGACCGACCGTATCCGCCGCAGCCACCCGGATGCGCCGTTCATGTACCTGTCCACCGGCGCCTGGAACATCACCCCGACCCTGCGCCGCTTCCTCAGCCGCAACGGCTACCCGCGCGGTACGTTCCTGCTGACCGACTGGGGCCCCACCCCCGACCGCTGGTTCCGCTCCGGAACCAACCACAAGGTCGAGTCCCTGCGCCGCCTCGCCGAGGAATTCCCGCAGATGAAGTGGATCCTCGTTGGTGACGACGGTCAGCGCGACCCGTACATCTACAACGGCTTCGCGGTACGCTACCCGGACAACGTGGCGGCAATCGTCATCCGCAACCTGACCGTGGGGGAGACCATGCTCGCCTCCGGCCGCGTGTGGAGCGACTACCGCGCCGAACAGATGATGCGCTCGCCGCTGTGGATTGAAGCCACCGACGGCGTAACGCTCAGCAAGAAGCTGCGTGAGCTGGGCCTGATCGATTTCTAGCCGGCTGTGTTTCTCCTGCGCCTCACCGGTTGCTAAAACCAGCGCTGATACCCAGTAAACCCACCGCAAATACCGCGAAATACCAGTATATGCGGTGGGTTTTGCTGTTTCAGAGGAATTAACCAACTTAAACCCACGACACACCGGCTCATCAAAAAGAGTTAAAAATCTTTTCTACAGCCTTAATCACATAGCTTAAACCCGCTCGAAGGGGGTTAACCCCCGTCTTTAAGAAAGTCCGTTCTGCTTTAAAACCGCGCCGTTCCGCGCAAGAACGGGCGAGAGCGGAGATCTCTTTAAAATCAAGCCCGAATCTGCCGGGTTTTATGCCCCCGAAAGCATACATGAGGTTAAGTGAACCTCAACTTGGCGGGCGAATGAACCCTTAAAAATCCTGACCAACTTAAACCCCACCTGTGGATAACCCGGCGCACCCCGCGAAAATCCAACGAACTAGCCCCGCGGCAGGGTGTGGATAAGCTGTAGACACCCCCTCTTAAGTGGGTTCAGCTGTGGGTTTATCGAACGAAACACGCCCCTCACACCACATCATCTTGTGGTGCAGAAAAATCTCGACACTAGATGTAGTATTAATACTCGGTTCCACCACTACGGCACTTTTGAGCGCCCTGCCCCCGCGCAGGAAACCGCCACACCCCACTAGGATGGGCAGCGGGCGGCACCGCGCTCACCGTCAACACCACGTGGTGAACCACAGACGAAACACGCCAGATTCATTCACGAGATAACCCCGCCTGAGCGGGAGAAAGTAAGAGGCATTCCCATGGTAGTGACCGTGTACACCAAGCCGCAGTGCGTCCAGTGCAACATGACCTACCGCGCCCTCGACGCGAAGGGTATCAGCTACACCAAGGTTGATATCACCGAAGACGCTCAGGCCCTCGAAATGGTCAAGTCCCTCGGCTACATGCAGGCACCCGTCGTCATCGCAGGCGACGAGCACTGGTCCGGCTTCCAGCCCGACAAGATCAACGCTCTGGCAGCGTAACAACCCTGCCGAAACCCGTACAAACGGAAAATCGGCACGGAACCACACCGGCACACGAGAATAAGGAGTACAGATTGAGTACCGCCCTCACGCCCAACCCCGTCGACGAGCACGCAGAAATCCGGAAGATCCTTCTGGACGCACGCAACGCCTCCGAGGGTCGAGCGACCGAGGTCGAACTGGACGATACGGCGCCACTCATCGTGTACTTCTCCTCCATCTCCGGTAACACCCACAAGTTCGTGGAGAAGATCCGTGCCCGCCGCCTCCGCCTGCCGCTGCGCACCGGCGAAGACACCCTCATTCTTGATGAGCCGTTCGTGCTCATCGTCCCCACCTACGGCAAGCCTGAAGGCGCCGGTAACGTTCCCCCGCAGGTGGTTAAATTCCTGAACGTGGAGCAGAATCGCCACCACATGCTCGGTGTGATTGGCTCCGGCAACACCAACTTTGGTCCGCTCTTCGGTATCGCGGCAGACATTGTCGCCAAGAAGTGCGATGTGCCCGTGCTCTTCAAGTTTGAGCTCATGGGCACCGATTCAGATGTAGAAAAAGTCAACGAAGGATTGGAAGCATTTTGGACGCAAAACTGCCCTCAGCACTAGAAACTCTCGGTGCGAGCCACAGCGGCAAGAGCGTGCCCGAGAAGTTCAAGGGTATGAGCTACCACGAACTGAACGCACTGCTGAACCTCTACGATGAGAACGGCCAGATTCAGTTCGATGCAGACCGCCAGGCTGCACGTCAGTACTTCCTGCAGCACGTCAACAACAACACCGTCTTCTTCCACGACCTGGAAGAGAAGATCGAGTACCTGATCGAGAACCAGTACTACGAGCCGGAACTCTTCGACAAGTACAACTTCCAGTTCATTAAGAACCTGTTCAAGCGTGCCTACGCCGTGAAGTTCCGCTTCCCGACCTTCCTGGGTGCCTTCAAGTTCTACACCTCCTACGCGCTCAAGACCTTCGACGGTCAGCGCTACCTGGAGCGTTTTGAAGACCGCGTCTGCATGGTCGCACTGCTGCTGGCAGAAGGCAACGAGAAGCTCGCCGAAGACATCGTCGACGAGATCATCTCCGGCCGTTTCCAGCCGGCAACCCCGACCTTCCTCAACGCAGGTAAGAAGCAGCGCGGCGAGCTCGTCTCCTGCTTCCTGCTGCGCATGGAAGACAACATGGAGTCCATCGGCCGCTCCATCAACTCTGCACTGCAGCTCTCCAAGCGCGGCGGCGGCGTGGCATTCGCCCTGACCAACCTGCGCGAATCCGGTGCGCCCATTAAGAAGATTGAGAACCAGTCCTCGGGCGTTATCCCCGTCATGAAGCTGCTGGAAGACGCCTTCTCCTACGCAAACCAGCTCGGCGCACGTCAGGGTGCCGGTGCCGTGTACCTGCACGCACACCACCCCGACATCTACGCCTTCCTGGACACCAAGCGTGAGAACGCTGACGAGAAGATCCGCATCAAGACCCTCTCCCTGGGTGTTGTCATCCCCGACATCACCTTCGAGCTGGCGAAGAAGAACGAGGACATGTACCTCTTCTCCCCGTACGATGTGGAACGCATCTACGGCGTGCCCTTCTCCGACATCAACGTCTCCGAGAAGTACTACGAGATGGTCGACGATGCACGCATCACCAAGACCAAGATCAACGCACGCGAGTTCTTCCAGACCATCGCAGAGATCCAGTTCGAGTCCGGCTACCCGTACGTGATGTTCGAAGACACCGTCAACCGCGCGAACCCCATCGCCGGTAAGGTCATCATGTCCAACCTGTGCTCCGAGATCCTGCAGGTTTCTGAGCCGTCCACCTACCACGCTGACCTCGGCTACGAGACCGTCGGTAAGGACATCTCCTGCAACCTCGGTTCGCTGAACATTGCACTGACCATGGACGGCGACGACTTCGGCAAGACCGTGGAAACCGCGATCCGTTCGCTGACCTCCGTCTCCGACCAGTCCGACATCCGCTCCGTACCCTCCATCGAGCGCGGCAACAACATGAGCCACGCCGTGGGTCTGGGCCAGATGAACCTGCACGGCTACCTGGCACGCGAGCACGTCTACTACGGTTCCGAAGAAGCGTTGGACTTCACCAACATGTACTTCTACACCGTCGCCTACCACGCAATCCGCGCCTCCATGCAGATCGCTAAGGAACGCGGCCAGCGTTTCGAGGGCTTCGAGAACTCGAAGTACGCATCCGGTGAGTTCTTCGCAAAGTACATTGAGAAGGAATGGGCACCGCAGACCGAGCGTACCCGCGAACTGTTCGCTAAGCACCACATCCCCACCCGTGAAGAGTGGATTCAGCTGGCTGCTGACGTGGCACAGTACGGCATGTACAACCAGAACTTGCAGGCTGTTCCGCCGACCGGCTCCATCTCCTACATCAACGGTTCGACCTCTTCGATTCACCCGATCGCTTCGAAGATTGAGATCCGCAAGGAAGGCAAGCTCGGCCGCGTCTACTACCCGGCGCCGTACATGACCAACGACAACCTGGAGTACTACCAGGACTCCTACGAAATTGGTTACGAGAAGATCATCGACACCTACGCTGTGGCAACCCAGCACGTGGACCAGGGCCTGTCGCTGACCCTCTTCTTCCGTGATACCGCAACCACCCGCGATATCAACCGCGCCCAGATTTACGCATGGCGTAAGGGCATCAAGACCATCTACTACATCCGTCTGCGTCAGATGGCTCTTGAGGGTACCGAGGTTGAAGGCTGCGTATCCTGCATGCTCTAGCCCGAATGCTGTGACGCATTCAGCCTGAGCTGGCACACTATAACTAAAGACTGGAAGGGGCGGTTACGGTGAACACGCAAACCGCCTGCGCGACTGGCTGGCCGCGCGTGGGACCGTAACCGCCCCTTAAGAATCGGAGAATTACTAATGAGCGAAAAGGTGAAGCTCGTCGACCACGTGGTCGAGGCTATCAACTGGAACCGTATTGAGGACGAGAAGGACCTTGAGGTTTGGGATCGTCTGACCGGTAACTTCTGGCTGCCGGAGAAGGTGCCGCTGAGCAACGACGTGCCCTCCTGGAAGACCCTGACCGAGGAAGAGAAGCAGCTGACCATGCGCGTCTTCACCGGTCTGACCCTGCTGGACA